>ERZ1292625.54-Hain-H41-01um-R1-54-length-191405-cov-10_pt1 | contig 191405 bp, 188 predicted proteins | sample MGYA00564400_ERZ1292625 | MGnify/ENA primary metagenome ERZ1292625 (study PRJEB36523, sample SAMEA6512639) | groundwater metagenome | collected 2019-01-08 | study: AquaDiva: Metagenomics assemblies of 32 groundwater samples | reverse complement strand
CCGCCTTAGCTCAGTTGGTAGAGCAACGCTTTTGTAAAGCGAAGGTCCTCGGTTCAAGTCCGAGAGGCGGCTCTGAAGTTTTTTTAAGCAAGCTTACCTGCCTCAGGCAGGAAAAAAGCCCCGACTCACTAGATTGTGGTCGGGGACGGGGTTTTTATTTCCCATTTTTCCGGAGTCTTTTGTGGAGTTCCGGATTCATACAATAAGCATAGCTATCCTCGGCATAATATCCACAGGATGGACAAAGCGTCTTCATTTTTCTTATACCTCTCCAGACGAGATAGAAGAATGGTGAGGCGCCGGCTAGGCTGAGAGAAAGAGTAACCCAGAAGAAAGGTTCTCTTATTGCTTCTAACATAGCTTTTCTCCTTTGTTTGAAGGTGTTTGTTTCTTCGATGAACTTGCCATTTCTACTCTATAGTTAATTAACTACTCAGTCAACTATCTAATCTCCGCGTTAAACTGTTTTCTTGTCTCTTCAGTAATTTTGTTCTGAATCGGTTCAATTTCTGTTGTTTCGAGCGTTTTTTCGGTTGATCTGTAAATAATGCGATAAGTGTAACTGATTTTATCTGCGCCAAATTTGGCTTGATTTTCGAATTTATCTAACAAGCTCACTTCTTCGATTAATTCGCCACCAAGTTCTCGGATTAAGTCGAAATAATCGTTAGGTGAGAAAGTGTTTGGCACGATGAAAGAGATATCGCGTGTGATCGCTGGATATTTCGAGACTTCTTGATATTTCTGGCCTAATTTTAATTGCTTAGTCACGCGCGGATCGGCTGACCAGAGCAATCTGATGTCTGGTAAATCCAGGCTCGCGATGGCTAAGCGCTCGAGACCGAAGCCGAAGGCCCAGCCGTGATAACCGGTAAGACCGAAGTTTTCTAGCACACTCTTTCTGGGCATACCCGAGCCGAGCATTTCAATCCACTGGCCGTTGATCAGCGCTTCCATCTCGAAGCTCGGATCAGTGTAAGGGAACTGGTGATCATAAAATCTGAACTCAACTTTTTCGCCAAAAATGCTCTTCGCAATCTCGGACAGAACTTTTTTGAGATCTTCTGGCGTCACTTTCTGTTTATCATCTGGCACGAGATACAAACCGCCCATCTGATGGAAGACGTTCATGTGGCGGCGATCAATTTCATCTTTTCGATAAACCTTGCCATGGCAAATCGCGGCGAGATTTTCTTGTTTAGCAATTTTTGCTTTTATTTCCGGCTGATTGAGATAGTAATACCAGAAGACCGTGTCATGTGTGCGCAACACGTTTTGTTCATCTACATAGTAAGTATCTGATTTACTGCGCGCCGGATGACTTGGTGGCATATTGAACAAATCAAACAAGATGTCAGTCGGGATAATCTCCGGAATCTGGATGGTGTCAAAATCAGTCAAGCTTGGCACTTTTAGCGTTCTAGCCACGATTTCTTGCAGTGGACTGCCGGGCGTGCGTGAGAGATCAGGCATGGCGAGATATCGCCGCATTCTGGCTGATTCTGTATCAGTTTTAGTTTCTAGCGACTTCTTTAGCGCTTCTTCGGCGCTGGTGTCAATTTTGAATTGCATAAAATAAGTTATCTAAATCTAGCATATTTCTAGAATAAAAAAAGCCGCGCAACTGATGAGTCGCGCGGCTTGGGTCCAGCTTGTCGGGAACTTAAGCTGTTGCCACAACACCGGGAGAGTCGTGAGAAACCTGGATCATGTGCTCAATCCCAAGACTGTGGGTCTTGAGGAGCCAGTCCGCACACCGCAGCCACTCTGCCTCCTCGCTGTGAGCGGTGGGGTCGTAGATGATGTCTTTGGGGTTAACGCCGTTGTGGAGCAAGAAACCTCGCATCTCGTCGGCCAGGAGACAATCAGCGCTCTTAGCGCCGGTGGCAATGTAAATGGCCACTACCTCGTTGTTGGAATACTTGTCCATCGCGATCTCACAGGCTCGTTCTGTTTCTTTGGTCATCGAGCCATCTGGATTCTGCCCCGCACTGCGGATTAGCGCGCAATTCGTGATCATCACACATCCTCCGTGTTTGTGGCCTATAGAATGTACTGGCAAACGCCATATCAAGTATAGCAAGCTATCTGGTTTTGTCAAGTTTTATCGGTAGTGAAAAGGGTCAAAAATAGCGTGTTTTTTATTTAAAAATATGCTAAAATAAAGGGATAAAACATGGCTAAACAGCGTAAATACGACGCGGAAGATATCATTGTTCTGGAGGGCTTAGAACCGGTGCGGAAGCGCCCTGGCATGTACATTGGTTCTACTGGGATAGACGGTCTGCATCACCTGTTGCGCGAAATTTTCGACAACTCACGTGACGAGGCCATGAACGGCGCTTGTGACGAGATCGAAGTGGCGATCTTGCCCGGCGACATTGTGCGCGTGGCCGATAACGGTGCGGGCATCCCCGTCTCGATGCACAAGAAGACGGGCGTTTCGGCTTTAGAAACGGTCATGACGACCCTGCATGCTGGTGGCAAGTTTGAGGGCGAAGGTTACAATATTTCCGGCGGCTTGCACGGCGTGGGCGCCTCGGTTGTCAACGCGCTATCAGAATGGACCAAAGTGATGGTTTATCGCGAGGGTGGCAAGCATTATCAAGAATATGCGCGTGGGGTGAAGAAAGCGAATGTCAAAAAGCTCGCAAGTGTTAAACCAGACGAACATGGCACGGTCGTCACCTTCAAGCCCGATGCGCAAATCTTCTCTGCCACTAATTATGACTGGAACTGGGTGATCAATTATACGCGTGGTCAGGCTTATCTGGTAAAAAAATTAAGAGTCAGAGTAATTGACGCGCGCGAGTATAAAAATAATATTGACGATGCCAGTGTGTTGTATTTGCGAGATTTGGGTTTAGAACTGCCGTCGCAAACTTTTTATTTTGAGGGAGGTTTGTTGAGTTTGATTACTTTCTATAATCAGGCCGATACGCCATTGCACAAGAATATCTTTTATACTGATAAAGAAAAAGACAATGTGCAGATTGAGATTGCGTTCCAATATGTTGATGACATTGCCTCGCGTGAGGTGACTTATGCTAACAATATTGTAACGCCTGAGGGCGGCATGCATCTCACCGGCTTCCGCACGGCTCTAACTAGAACGCTAAATGATTACGGCCGGAAAAATAATTTAATTAAAGAAAAAGACGAGAACTTTACTGGCGAGGACGTGCGTGAGGGCTTGACGGCCGTGATTTCTGTTAAACTGCGCAATCCGCAGTTTGAGGGCCAAACTAAAGCAAAACTAGGCAATGTGGAAGTGAAGGGCGCGGTGGAGACGATCTTCGGCGAAGGGTTGCAACTCTTTTTGGAAGAGAATCCAGACGATGCGAGAAGTATTATCAACAAAGTTACTCTCGCGCTCAAAGCGCGCAAAGCGGCCAAAGCTGCAAAAGATAGTATTTTGAGAAAAGGCGCGCTGGAGGGCATGACTTTGCCCGGTAAACTGGCCGATTGCCAGACGAAAGACGCCGACGAAGCGGAACTTTTCATCGTCGAGGGCGACTCGGCCGGTGGCAGTGGCAAGCAAGGTCGTGACCGACGGACGCAAGCGGTTCTTCCTCTCAAAGGCAAAATTCTAAACGTTGAAAGAGCCAGATTAGACAAAATGCTCGCTTTTGCGGAAATTAAATCACTGATCATCGCGATGGGCACGAGCATTGGCGACACTTTTGATATCGAGAAACTGCGCTATCACAAGATTATCATTGCCACCGATGCTGACGTAGACGGCGCGCACATTCGCACACTTCTACTTACTTTATTTTATCGCTATTTCCGGCCACTCATAGACAACGGCTTTATCTACATTGCTCAACCGCCACTCTATAAAATTAAACAAGGGAAAGAATTGCATTACGCTTACAGCGATGACGAAAAAGCCAAAGTGGTAAAAAATCTGGGTGGGGAAGTGGCGAGTGGCGAAGAAGAAATTCCCGAAGAAGCAGAAGATGGCGAGGAAACGGAAGTGAAGAGCAAAAAAGCAAAGAAAATCTCAATTCAACGCTACAAAGGTCTCGGTGAAATGAATCCGGAAGAACTCTGGGAGACGACGATGGATCCCGACAAGCGCATTCTCAAAAAAGTCACAGTAGACGTGGCCGCCGACGCCGACAAGATTTTCACCATTCTGATGGGTAATGAAGTGGAGCCAAGGAAACTCTTTATCCAAACGCATGCGAAAATGGCGAACTTGGATGTTTAGGTTTCAGCTCCACACCATGGACAGAACCATCCGCCAGCTGGCGGATTTCTTGGTGCATCAGAAATAGACCACCATTTATCGCACTTGGCACAACGGAAGTGCGTGAGGATTTCTCTAGACCGGGTATGAGTTTTTGATTTTTTCGGCAAGGTCTTGAACAGAAATATTTTCTAATTTTGTCTGACCGTTTTCAGCGTCGCGTAGTTCAACTGTCAGTTTATTATTCTGCATTTCTTGATCCCCAATCACGACGAGATAAGGCACTTTCTGGCCTTTGTGATTTCTAATCTTCTTACCCAAACTGTCGTTATTTAAATCAAGTTCAACTCTCACTTTATTATTTTTCAGTTCGTCAGCTACTTTCTTGGCAAAGTCGTGATGATTCTCTGAAATTGGCAAGATCGCCACTTGCACGGGCGCGAGCCAAGTGGGGAAAGCCCCGGCATAATGCTCGATGAGGAAGGCCATGGTGCGTTCGAAAGTGCCGATAGAGGAACGATGGATGACGAAAGCGCGATGCGGTTTGCCGTCTTCGCCAATATAATTTAAGTCAAAACGTTCTGGCATGCAGAAGTCGTATTGGACGGTAAAGGCCGTGTCCTCTTTGCCGTTCACATTCTTCATCTGCACATCAATTTTTGGGCCGTAAAACGAAGCTTCACCTTTCGTTTCCTCAAATTCTTTGCCTCGATTCTGCATCAACCGACGCAATAGATCCTCCGCTTTTTCCCAGGCAGCTTCGTTACCCGGGTATTTTTCTTTATCATTTCGATCGCCTTGAGATAATCTGTAGCGATAATGCTCGCCTAATTTGAGACCAAAAACGCTTGCAAAATATTCGATTAAGTCCAGAGCGCGTCCAGCTTCTTCCACTGCTTGCTCTTCGCTAGCGCAGATAATGTGCGCATCGGATAAACACATGGCGCGGACGCGCTGTAGGCCCATCAGTTCGCCGCTCTGTTCGTAACGATAGAGCTTAGAGAATTCCGCAATCCGCATTGGCAATTCGCGATAGCTGTGCGGCTCGCGCAAGTAGAGCTGGAAGTGATGCGGGCAAGTCATTGGCCGGAGCATGAACTCGTCCTCGTCAATCTTGATTGGCGCGTACATCGAGTCTTGATAATGCGGATAATGCCCGGACTTTTTGTAGAGTTCTAGTCGTGCCAAGTCCGGCGTTTGTACATGTTGGTAACCGCGCTTGATTTCTTCGTCCACGATAAACTTTTCTAAAATTCGTTTGACTGTCGCGCCCTTCGGCAAGAACATCGGGAGGCCTTTGCCTACGACTGGGTCAATATAAAATAAGCCCAATTGTGGTCCCAGTTTCTTGTGATCTCGTTCGTCCATTTCACTCATAATTTCCTCTATCTTAACATAAAATTTCCCTAACTCAACTCTTTTAAACTTTCAACCACAATGCTCGGCTCGCCGTTGCGGAGAGATAATCTACCTTTCACGGCCACGCACTTCTCGGGTTGTAATAATTCTCTCGCTTCCGCATAGACGCGAGAGAAGATGACACACTCAATTGTACCAGTGAAGTCAGTCAGTTTCGCGAAGGCCATTTGATCACCCTTCTTCGTATTAATCGCGCGGATTTCTTCCAAGATTCCGCCAGCGACCACATTCTGACCTTCAAGCGCTTCGCGGACGCGGTTGATTGTGTTCTCATTCTCCTTGAACTTGTGAGCGAAGGCGTCGAGCGGATGGCCAGAGACATACAAGCCAAGCAGTTCCTTCTCCCAGGTCAGCTTCTCGCGGGCGCTCGCTGGCTCGGCTTCGTGGAGCTTGAGCTGTGGCACGCTGGACTGGTCAGCCAGGAGACCGAAGAGAGAATCTTGATTGTCTCCAGACTTGAGCGTGCTCTGATGATAAGCGATTAGTTGCTCTAGATTGGCGAGCAGTTTTCCTCGTTCTTCGCCGAGACTGTCTAGCGCGCCGGATTTAATCAATGCTTCTAAAGACTTTTTATTTAAATTCTTGTGCTGCACGCGCTCTAAGAAGTTCACGATAGTCTTAAACGGTCCAGCATTCTTGCGCTCGGCCACAATTGCCTTGGCAATTTCTGTTCCCAGATTTTTAATAGTAACGAGACCAAATCTGATCTTATCTGTCTCGCCAGTTTTTTTCACCACCGTGAAGTCTTCGAAGCTTTCATTCACGTCCGGCGGGAGCACAGGCAGGTTCATCCGTTCGCATTCTTTGATCGCTTCAGACACTGTGTCCATATTGCCTGATTCGGCAGTTAGAACAGCCGTCATGTACTCAGCGGGGAAGTTAGCCTTCATATAAGCCGTCTGATAGGCCACATGGCCGTAAGAAACCGAATGCGCTTTGTTGAAGCCGTAAGCCGCAAATGGTTCCAGCCAAGTCCAAATTTCCGTCGCTTTCTTCTCCGTCCAGCCACTGTGCTCGATACAACCCTTAATGAAGTGTTCGCGTTCGGCAGCCATCAGTTCTGGGATTTTCTTACCCACGGCTTTTCGGAATTTATCAACTTCGCCCCAGCTGTAGCCAGCGAGGTCATGCGCCATGATCAGCAAGTCGTCCTGATAAACCAGCACGCCGTAAGTCGCCTTCAAGATTTTCTCAATGGCTGGATCAGAATATTTGATTAATTTGGGATTATGTTTGCGAGAAATATAATCTGGAATAAACTGCATCGGTCCGGGCCGGTACAGCGCGACCATCGCATTGATATCGTCTACGCGCGTGGGTTTGAGCTCTTTCAGCCATTTCGTCATGCCAGAACCGTTTAGTTGAAACAAGCCAATCGTCTCACCGCGCGAGAGCATGGCGAAAGTTTTCTGATCATCGAGTGGAATCTGCTCTATGTTGATATCTTGTTCATGCAGAATTTTTACTAATTTAACAGCACTGGCCAGAATTGCTAAGTTTCTAATGCCCAGAAAATCAAACTTGGTTAAGCCTACGCCATCTTCACCCACCGCGTACATGTCATATTGCGTGATAATTGTTTCGCCCTTCGGATCATATTGTAAGGGCGTGTAATTATCCAGCGGTTCGGGCGCAATGACCACGCCGGCAGCATGGACGGAGATGTGTCGCGCACCGCCCTCCATTTTTTTTGCTAGATCTATAATTTTCTTAGTATCAGCTTCTTTCTCATATTTTTCTTTCAGTTCTGGCGTCGTCTTCAGCGCGCGTTCGATAGTCATGGGGAAGCCTTGTGAGCCCATTGGAATCAATTTAGAAATCTGATCGCCGACGCCGTAGGGATAGCCGAGCGCCCGCGCCACATCGCGCACAGCGCCCCGAGCGAGCATCGAGCCGAATGTGCCGACTTGCGCCACCTTGTCTTGACCATATTTCTGGCGCACATAGTCAATCACTTCATCCCGTCGATTATCGGCGAAGTCCATATCAATATCCGGCGCGGAGGGGCGTTCTGGGTTCAGGAAGCGCTCGAAGGGAATCTGATAGTAGAGTGGATCTACGCGTGTAATATCGAGCAGATAAGTGGTGATAGAACCAGCCACCGAACCACGAATGTTGTAATAAATATCATGTTCGCGTGCATATCTAATTAAATCTTCCACCACCAAGAAATAAGAAGCGTAGCCTTTCAGTTTGATAATTCCCAATTCGTAATCTAATCTCTCTATTGCTTCTTTACTTTTTCCAAAACCTTTTTGTTCCAGACCGATTTCGGCCAATTCACGCAAGACTTCATCAGCAGTTTTACCGGCCGGTAGCGGAAATCTCGGGAACACAAATTTACCAAGCTCTAGATAATTTTCTTCACATTTCTCAGCAATTTTCAAACTATTCTCCACCGCTTCTGGCGCATCAGCAAAGTATTCTCTGGCTTGCGCTGGCGAGATGAGCGAGAAATCTTCGTCTTTATTCGTAAAGCGCTTACTCTCGTCATTAAATGCGCCGGTCTGGATGGCCACTAGCGTGTCTTGCGCTTCTGCATCTTCTGGCTCGAGATAATGCGAATCTTGCGTGCCGACGAGCGGGATTTTTAATTCCCGTGCGAGTTTTATCAATTCACTTTTCAGCTCACCCTGCCGTTCAATCTTGGGATGATGCATTATTTCTATAAAATAGTTTTCCTGACCGAAAATTTCCTGATATTCCCGCGCCACTTTTTTAGCTTGTTCGAGATCTCTGTTATAAACTGCGCGCGATAATTCGCCAGCCATGCAACCGGATAAACAGATCAAACCTTCATGATGTTGCTTGAGCAAATCTTTATCCATTCTCGGTTTGTAATAAAAACCCTCGAGATAAGATTTAGAAACTAGCTTGATTAAATTTTTATAGCCAGTCAGATTTTTCGCTAAGAGCGTGAGATGATAGCGCTTGTTATCTAAGTTCGGCTCTTTGTCTAATCTCGTCCGATTTGCGACATAAGCTTCCACGCCCAAGATTGGCTTAATTCCGGCCTTCTGACATTCGGTATAGAAGTCGATGGCGCCGTACATCGAGCCGTGGTCGGTCAGCGCCAGTGCTGGCATGCCGAGCTTCTTCGCTTTTTTCACCAGTTCTGGAATTTTCGACAAGCCGTCTAAGAGCGAATAGTGCGAGTGCACATGCAGGTGAACGAAAGAAGTTTTTTCAGAAGAAGCGGACATGATTTTATTGAGAGCAGTATAGCAAAATTTTGCTGGCCTTAAATCGCTTGACTTTTAGACTAGAGTGTGATAGGGTGGAGTTTGGAGTGCTAAATGTGGCACTTTGACAACAGAATAAACCATTTTTCTGAAGGGAGACAAGGTATGTGTTCGATAAGTATTACATCTGTAATTCCAGATCAGGAGTCATCATTTTGGCAGAAGCGCTTCGACAAAGCTGATCCTCAAACTGGACGAAAGTTAGAGTCCAGGAGACTCAAAGAAGAAATGACATTTGCCATGATGCAAAGAAAATTCAAGCCAGCGATCGTGACAGAGGCTGATGTGGTGGGTCTCATTCGCGGTGGTTCTTTGCCCAGAGGTAAGCGGATAGACTTTTTCTTTTTGGATGGTGGTGTGGTGGCAAATGTGTTTCCCGACGATGAAAACGATGAGGACTGGTCAGTTGTCATGGATTCAGTTGACCGACCGGATATCTGGGTAGAGGATCACCATGTATTCTCGACCGCATTCGGAAAAGAGAACTGACGCAGGAGATTCTGTATCTAACCAAGGCCCCAGGTGAATCCTGGGGCCTTTTTTTTATGCTAAAATCAGTTCAAAATGCCTGAAAATTTGCAATATCTTGTTGGCGTAGACGAGGCTGGGCGCGGGCCGCTGGCTGGGCCGGTGGCGGTGGGGATAGTGTGCCTGCCCGCCATAGCCTTGGCGGAGGCGGGGTTGGGAGCCGGTGAGGAAATTTTGGCGATTTTTGGGGAGAAGGGGGTGAGGGATTCTAAAAAATTGAGTGAGAAGAAGCGCGAAGAGATTTTTGACAGAATTCAGGAATTGAAGAAAGAAGAGAAATTAGATTTTGTGGTGACGCTAGTTAGTAATAAAGTGATAGACGAAAAGGGGATTAGCGTGGCGATAAAATCGGGAATTAGCGAATGTTTGAAAAAGTTAAATTTAAAACCAGAAAGTTGTTTAATAAAGCTTGATGGTGGCCTGAAAGCGTCAGGAAATTATCTAAATCAAGAAACTATTATCAGAGGCGATGAACAAGAACCGGTGATTGCGCTAGCGTCTATTTGCGCGAAAGTGGTGAGAGATAAATGGATGGGGGAATTAGCCAGAAAGTATCCAAATTATGCGCTAGAGAAGCACAAAGGTTATGGTACTAAATCTCACTATGAAGCGCTAAAAAAGTCTGGCATTTCGCCAATTCATCGGAAGTCTTTTCTCAAGAACTTCATAACTCACCCAACCCTCTCTTACCTTAAGAGAGGGCGAAATACAAAAAAGTAAAGTCAGCAGAACCCCCTCTTAGGGTAAGAGGGGGCAGGGGGAGTTAGAGAGAATTCGTCTTGCCTTTTTTGCTAGCTTGGTTTATACTGGCGCCATATGGTAGTACGAATGCGACATACCCACGGGCATACCCGCAACCGGCGCTCACATCACGCGCTGGAGGCTTTGCCGCTCGTCAAGTGCGATAAATGTAGCGCGATGAAGCTTAATCACCACCTATGCGAGGCTTGCGGCACTTACAATGGGCGAGTTTTGATCGACGTGGTGGCTAAGCTCGCTAAGAAAGAGCAAAAGCGCAAACAGGCTAGCGCGAAATAGCGAGAAGTGCGATAATGGGGTGATGGGAGAAGAGGAAGGAGATTATGACGGGTTCTTTTTTTTGAAAATAAAATTCTAAATGGCCAATCGGCATTTATCGAGAAGTATCGCGTTGCAGTCACTCTTTGAGTGGGATTTCTGTGGCTATACTTATGATCCAGAGAAAATGCGGGCCGTGGTGGCGCGCAATGTGGCGGAGTTTGGGCCAGGGCTGGACGATGATTTATTTATTTATAAATTAGTTGAGGAAGTAATAAAGCGTCAGGACAAAATAGACTTGATTATTGGCAAAGCGGCCCCAGATTGGCCGATCGAGCAGATTGCCTTAGTTGATCGGAATGTTTTACGCGTTGGTTTGTGTGAGCTCTTATTTGCGGATCGGAGCGAGGTGCCAGCCAGGGTTGCAATAAACGAGGCAATAGAACTGGCAAAAACGTTTGGCGGCGAGAATAGTGGTAAGTTTGTGAACGGTGTGCTGGGCGCGGTATATAAAGAAATGGGCGAGCCAGGCAAAGATGATATCCCGGCCAAGAAGAGATTACCGAAAGATGTGCCGTATGAGCAAATGCCGATTGAGAAGCTCGGTGGCGCGGTGGTCTATGCGCGAGAAAATGGTCAGGTTTACTTGGCGCTCGTGCATGACATGTTTGGCTATTGGACGCTCTCGAAAGGGCATATTAAGCCGGATGAAGAGCTGAAGGCTGGCGTGGCACGAGAGATTGGTGAAGAAATGTCGCTGAGTGTAGCTGTATTAGAAAATTTGGGCGAGAACGAGTATATTTCGTCTGATCCAGAAAAGGGTAAATTGCGCAAACAAGTGAGCTATTTTCTCGCCGAAGCGAAGAACAAAACTGATCTGGAATTAACGAAAAGTGGCGGCCTAGACGAAGCACGCTGGTTTGCGCTAAATGAGGTGGCTGACTTAAAAATGTATGATGATGTGGTGCCGTTTGTGACCAAAGCTTTAAAAATTTTAGCTAAACATGACTGAAACAACTGATTTCGCGAGATTAGAACAAAAGTGGCAGATTAAGTTTAAGAATCTGGATTTGTTGCGCCAAGCTTTTATTCACCGGTCTTATCTCAACGAACATCCGGAGAATAATCTGGGTCACAACGAAAGATTAGAATTTCTCGGTGATGCGGTGCTGGAATTAGTGGTAACCGATTATTTGTTTAAAAAATATCAGACCGAGAACGAGGGCGAGCTCACGGCTTATCGTGCGGCTCTGGTTAATTCGGAATCATTATCAGCCGTAGCGGCCGAGGCTGGCTTGAACGATTATTTATTACTTTCTCGTGGCGAGCAGAAGGATACGGGCCGAGCCAGGCAAGCAATTCTCGCTAATACTTTTGAGTCTGTTGTGGCCGCGATTTTTCTCGATCAAGGCTATGATACGGCGCGCGACTTTATTGCGAAATATTTATTTTCTAAGACAGAAGAGATGGTGGATAAAGAGCTCTGGCGTGATGCCAAAAGTTTGTTTCAGGAGCGTGCGCAGGCTGGTTTAAATATCACGCCAAATTATCAAGTAATCTCAGAAACTGGCCCGGATCACGATAAAATTTTTACGGTTGGTTTGTACTTAAACGATGAACTAATTGCCGAGGGCGTGGGGCCGAGCAAACAACGAGCTGAACAGGAGGCGGCCCGGATTGGCTTGCTGGTCAAAGATTGGCAGAAATAAAATAAAAACAAGAAAAAAATAAGATGCGACTGAAGCGTTTAGAATTATCTGGGTTTAAGTCTTTTGCGAAAAAGACGGAATTCTTGTTTGAATCTCCGGTGACGGCGATTGTTGGTCCCAATGGCTCGGGCAAATCTAATGCGACAGAGGCATTTCGTTGGGTACTCGGCGAGCGCTCGCTTAAGAGCTTGAGAGGCGCGAAAGGTGAAGATTTGATCTTCAACGGTGGTCATGCTGGCGCACGGGCAGCTCGCGCGGCTGTTACTCTGGTTTTCGATAATTCTGGCAAAGAATTTGATGTAGATTACACGGAAGTCTCAATTACTCGCGAAGTTTACCGGGATGGGCAAAATGTTTATTCGCTAAATGGTACGGCGGTTAAATTTCGCGATTTGTTGGAGCTTCTATCTCGCGCTTCGCTCGGCACATCAGAGCACTTTATTATCAATCAAGGCGAGGCGGATCGCGTGTTGGCAGCTAATCCACGTGAGCGGCGGAGTTTGGTGGAAGATGCGCTGGGGCTGAGATTGTATCAGTGGAAGATTAGCGAGAGCGAGAAAAAGTTACTGCAGACTAAAGCTAATCTCGAACAAGTGGCGAGCTTGCGCCGAGAAATTGCGCCGCATCTAAGATTTTTAAAAAAGCAGATGGAGCGCGTTGAGCAGGCGGATTTATTGCGTCGGGAATTAAAAACTTTATATTTAGAATACTTAAAGCGCGAAGAAGTTTATCTGGAACAGGCAGAGAAAGATTTAGCACAAGAAAGTTCTGGGCCAAAAACGGAATTAGCCAAACTAGAACGAGAATTTGCGAAACAAGATGAGCATAAAAATAAAACAGAGCAAGATGAGAATAAATTAGAGCAAAAGTTGCGGAACACTCTGGCCGAACTGGCGGAAACCGAAAGAAATCTGGCGAGCCAGCAAGAAGAGTTGATGCGAAAATTGGGTCGGTTAGAGGGTGTGATTGAGATCAAAACTCTGGCGGTGACGGAAAAGAGTGACGAAACCGAGCGCGACTTTGCTTATCGCGAAGTGGCGGATTTTGCTGACAAGTTTAATCAAGAAATAGTTAGCTTAGAAAAATTGACTGATATATTCTCGGTTAAGAGCGCGCTGGCGAGATTAAAGAAAATGCTCACTGATTTTCTGACATTGGGACGGAAAAATAATCAAGAAGCAGAAAGTAAGCAGAGCGAGCTTAAGCAGTTTGCGCAAGAGCGGGCGAGTGTCTTGGCTAGTTTAGAAAAATTAAAAACTGAAGCTAGCGAATTAAAAACAGAAAAAGCAAAACTAGAGAGGGAACTGACGCAAGAGCTGGAAGCCTCGCGCGAGGCCTTGCAAGAAGTCTTTGTGCAGAAGACGCGCCGGCATGAACTGACAATAATTTTGAATTCTCTAACTGCGCGCGAAGATAAACTAAAGCTCGAACGCGCTAACTTTCTGGCTGAACTCGCAGAAGCTAAAGTGCTAGTTGATCAGGAAATTAGTTTATACCGGAATTTTGTGATTGCTGAACTAGAACAAGATAGAAGCAAACAAGAAGAACGCCGGAAGAAGCTCGAGCGTTTTAAAATTAAGCTGGAAGACTTGGGCGTGGAAACTGGCGACACAATGAAGGAGTATCAAGAAGTCACGGAGCGCGATGCATTCTTGACCAAAGAAATTAGTGATTTAGAACAAGCGGCGCTGGCGCTTAATCAAGTGATCGCCGATTTGCGGGAGAAGATTGATCAAGACTTCCACGAAGGTTTATTAAAAATTAATAAATATTTTCAAGAATTTTTCACGCTCATGTTTGGTGGTGGCACGGCGCACTTGGCGGTGACGAAAATTAAGCAAGCTAGCGCGAGTGACGAACTAGAAATGGGAAATGAACTAGAAACAGAGAGAAGTAGCGAGGCTGATAAAATAGACAAACTGCCGGGTTTGGAAATCAGCGTCAACCTGCCGCGCAAGAAGATCAAAAATCTGGAGATGCTCTCGGGCGGCGAGCGCGCGCTCGTCTCTATCGCCCTACTCTTTGCACTCTCTCAAGTTAATCCACCGCCGTTTCTTGTTCTTGACGAAACCGATGCCGCGCTGGACGAGGCTAACTCGCGCAAGTATGGCGAGATGATTGCTAACTTGGCCAAACGCTCGCAACTGATTCTCGTTACCCACAATCGTGAGACCATGAGCCGCGCTGGCGTGATCTACGGTGTGACGATGAGCAGTGATGGCATCTCTAAACTGCTGTCCATCAAATTTGACGAAGCTGCGGCTTTTGCGAAATAAATTTTTAGACAAAAAAATCCTCGCTAGCGTTGGGCATGCTAGCGAGGTGTGACGCGGGGAGCGTCACATGGGGGGCTTAGTTGGAGCGAGAAGGGGAATGGGCGATAACTTGGAGTCCTGTGCTGGTGAGAAACTGGAGAAACGCTTGATAGTCGCATTGTGGACAGCGTGGCACCAAACACTTCTTGCCGCCGGAGCAGATTGGCTCACAGAAACCAATCAGTCCTGGAATATCTTTTTCAGTTACCAAGAAGAATGTTCGTGTTTGTGCTTCCTGACCAGCACACCACAGCGCGTGACCCGTGATTTCTTGCCCGTCTCTCGACTTCAACTGAACCCGCGAATCAAAGATCTGTTGCCGAGCGGCCATGACGCACTCCTTTGTCTAAATATGGCCTACCAACCCAGATAACCAAACGCCAAACAAATTATAACACACGCTGTGTTGTAATTTTGACTCTAGTTATCCACTGGCTATAAGTATAGCAGGTTGCACTTTATTTGTCAAGTGGTGGGGAAGTGGCGTTTTGAGTTATAATTTCTAACAAAATTATGCGACCGAGAATTTCCAAACTAGAATTTAAGAAAGAAGTGAGACCCGCGCTGGCTAGCCACGGCTTTACGCCCATCCAGCGAGACAAGGTGGAAGTGGCCTTTAGTGGCAGCCTGGATGAATCTGGCGAATTTGCTGGGATTGATGCCAAAGAATTGGAGAATGGCCTGGAGCAACTAGCGAAACTTAATTTTTCTGCCAGGCAAATTGAGATAGTTAGAGAAGAGCTGGAGCAGAGATTGGGGAAGTCAGACTAGCTTTTCTAAACAAAGCCAAAGTCTAGCGGCTTTTCTGATGAGCAGATTGAGCTGATTGAAGCGGAGATGAAGAAGTATTTGTAGAGTCAGTGGGTAGACGACCTAGAGTGTTTTGGTTATTTCTATGTAGTTGCTATAATTATGTTTATGAAGATTCTTGAATCAGTAAAAATCAAAAAAAGTCAGGGAACTCTAGACTGGAATAATTGGAGAAATACTATTCAGCAAATGGATTGTCTAACTGGTTTGCAGTATATACCTGATGGTTCTGTAGATTTAGTCCTTACGGACCCCCCCTATGGCATAAGTAAAGAATTGAATTGCAAGGGACAAAGACTTGGTTCAACAGCAAAGTTAGATTTCAATTTTGGTGAGTGGGATACTTTTGGCAAAGAGTGGTTTCATATTGCAATAAAAAAGACTAGAGGATGGATGATGACGTTTTGTGCAAAGAAAGACGTTGGATTTTTTATTGATACGTTGGAGGAAGACGGTTTTGTTGCAGTGGATGTTCTTGTTTGGCAAAAACCAGACCCAGTCCCGCTTAATGCTAAATCTCGTTTTCTTAATGCATGGGAAGCCGTTGTCATTGGTAAGCGTCCTGGATCAACATGGAATAGCAACTATGAACACAACATAATTAAATGCCAAGCACCCAAAGGAAAAAATCGTTTTCACCCAACACAAAAACCAGTAGAATTGATTAAAAAGCTAGTATCATTGTCGACAAAAGAAGGTGGCCTAGTCCTAGATCCTTTTATGGGTAGTGGAACTACTGCGGTTGCATGTATAGAATCAAAAAGAAATTTTATTGGCTTCGAATTATCCAAGACTTATCACAAAATGGCAGTTAACAGGATCAAAGAATTACCTACACCGCTATTTTAATGGATAGATTAATTTGGCCCCAATTCTTTTTGCATCCTTGGCTGTAAGTGAGGCTTGTTTTCTTCTTACCTCCTTGTCTTGCTCAGCATATCTTTTTTGTTTAGCTTTTAATTTTTGTTTAAGTAATCGGACAACCTTTTTTGAGTCTGCTTCGTAAATTCTCTTGACGGCAAAATCATTTTTATCGACAGTGGCCAGTATTATACTTTTGTCATTAAGGTATTTTTTCAGAACGTCTTTTGAGATGTCTTGGAAGCTCCAACTTGAACTTTTTGATACCTTATATTCATACGTGTTACCAAAAAAATCAATAGCATCATGTTTGGCTTGCTCAGATTCAACTTTATGCCCCAGTTTTAAGGCGACTAATACCTCCCAGAACTTGTTGCTAGTCAGAATGTTTTTGGTTCCTACTAGTTTTTCGATTTTTAATACAGTGTCTACGATTTTCTTTATCCACTCAGAATATATACCCGAACATAGGCCCGCCGTCTCGTGTTTTGTGAGAGCCAAATTTGTTTCAATTTGCTTGGAACCCACGTTGATCATTTTCCTGTTGTTTTTTATTTTTTGTGTGGCTTCTGCAAGATACTTAGACATAATCATGCCCGCAACTTCGTAATACCAATCGAAGACGGGAAACGGTACATTCTTGTCTTGAATATGAGCAAAAATAACACTTTTAACCTTGGTTAACTTTTCAATGGTCGTTTTTGAGAAATCGTTAAAAGTCCAAGTGTGATTAGAGCTACTTTCTTTATAGTGTTTATATTCATATTCGTTACCAGCCTTATCCTTAGCATCTCGTGACCCAGAGTGACCCGGAATAAGCTTATGATTAAGGGTGTCTGCAATAAGAACCTCAAATACCTTACTATTTGTTATAATGTCTGTAACACCGAAGGTGGCGAAGAAATCGGCCTGGATTTGCCTAAGTTCCTCTACAAGACTTTCTGTGGTGTCGGTATTCATCGATGAAGACTATATCAATAAAAACCAAAATAAGCACTACTAGCGAGAATGCGCTGGTCTTTGGCGATGCCCTATTAACCCTAAAATCTTTACCAGACAATTCGGTCAATCACTGTTTTACCGACCCACCATATAACATATCTGGTTATGATAACAAGAAAAAAATTGGCTGGCTTCAGTCAAACCAAACATGGGTTAAGAAAAAGAAATTCACAAAAATAGACGCAGCTTGGGATAAATTTTCTGATGATGACTACGACACATTTAGTAGGGCGTGGATATCAGAGGTCATAAGAGTTTTAAAACCCAATGGCAACATCATTATTTTTGGTTCCTATCATAATATATATAAAATAGGTTCAATTCTCCAACAGCTTGATCGTAAGCTGATAAATTCTATTGTTTGGTACAAAAGAAACGCATTTCCAAATGTAACACAAAGAATGTTTTGTGAAAGCACAGAACACATTATTTGGGCCGCGAATGAAACGCAAAAAAAAGCAAAAAATTGGACATTCAATTATAAGGACGTGAAAGCCTTAAACGGTGGTGTTCAGATGAGAAACATGTGGGACATCACTACAACCCCTGCTTCGGAAAGGGTGCATGGAAAACATCCGTCCCAGAAGCCAATTGAGGTTCTTAATCGGCTTGTCCTTGGTTGTAGCAATAAAGACGACATCATAATCGACCCCTTTATGGGCAGTGGAACGTTACCAGTCGTGGCCCAGATTAATGGTCGAAGGTATATTGGTATCGATAGTGAAAAAGATTTTTGTGATCTGGCCCTAAAGAGAGTTAAAGCTGAGTACAGTCGTTTATTTTAAGCTACGAAAGATTTTACTTCTATTATGTAAAGGTTTGTACATTTGTACAGTTAAGTTATTCAAGCACACTCAACAATTTACTCGGCGAATGATGGCCGTTGATGACGTGGATTTTCTGGCGGGGGATTTTGAGATAATCAGCCAGTAATTCGAGAACGCGGTTATTGGCGCGATTACGCTCGGCTGGCTCACGGACAGAAATCTGGAAATAATTCTCGCGAGTTTTCTCTAGTTTCTCAACCTTCGCTTCAGCCGTAACGCTCACGTGCAGGTACATTTTCTAGACAAACCCGAAATCTAACATTTTCTCTTTTAGTTCTGCTCGCAGAAGCTTGATGCGCACGCGGTCGCCGAGACGGAAGCGTTTGCCGGAGTTCCGGCCAATCATCGAGTATTGCTTCTCGTCAAAAATATAATAATCGTCACTCAAGTCGAGCAGGCGCACTAGGCCCTCGGCCAAAGTATTATTCTCTTGCACAAAGATACCCCACTTGGCGAGGCCGGAGATCACGCCATCAAAGACTTCGCCCACATGATCGGCTAAGTACTCCACTTGTTTGTACTTCACCGAGTCGCGCTCGGCCTCCGAGGCTTGCACTTCCATTTGCGAAGAGTGGAGCGCCAGTCTGTCGTAATTTTTTAGCAAATCCGGGCTCGGCTTCTCATGTCGCAAATATAAATCTAATAATCTGTGCACCATCACATCCGGATAACGCCGAATGGGCGAGGTAAAGTGGGTGTAATAAGCAAAAGCTAAGCCGTAGTGGCCGATATTTTTCATCGCGTAAATAGCCTTGCTCATGCTTCTCATTGTGGCGGTTTGGATCATCACTTCTTCCGGTGTGCCGCGTGACTGTTTCAACAAATCATTTAAGCTTCTCTGATCAATTTTCTCGCTGTCGAGCTTGATCTTGTAACCAAATGGGCCAATAAAATTCGCGAGCTGTTTGAGCTTTTCGCGATCTGGCAAATCGTGAATCCGGTAAATAAACTTTTTGTCGGCATTCTGAACAATTTTTGAGACAAATTCCGCCACGCGACGATTGGCGAGCAACATAAAGTCTTCCACCAGCAAGTGAGAATCTGTGCGATGCTTCTTAATCACTTCCACCGGATGACCAGTTTCGTCTAGTTTAAATTTGATTTCGTCACGATCAAAAGTGATGGCGCCGTTTTGCATCTTTTCGGCGCGTAACTTGTACGCAATTTTGTTGACCTGATTTAGTTCTTCATAAAACTGACCAGACTTCGCATCCAATATTTCTTGCACTTGCTCATAACTAAAGCGTTTATCAGAATGGATCACCGTTCGTCCGAACCATTCTGATTCTAGTTTGAGTTCTGTTGTGAAAGTGAAGATAGCCGAAAAAGTGAGTTTATCTTCTTTCTCGTTTAAGCTACACAAATCATCACTCAAAACTTCCGGTAACATCGGAATCGTTCTATCTACTAAATAAATCGACGTCGCGCGCTTCTGCGCTTCTTGATCCAGTTTACTGCCCGGGCGCAGGTAATGTGCTACGTCAGCAATGTGCACGCCGATCTCAATTTTGCCATCTGGTAAAACTTGATAAGACAGCGCATCGTCAAAGTCTTTCGCGTCTATTGGGTCAATTGTAAACGTGAGAATCTCACGACAGTCACGCCTGTTCTTGATCTCTGCTTCTAAATCAGTTTTTGCCTGTTGCTTAATTTGCTCTGCTTCTTGTTCCACTTCGGGTGGGAAGCTGGGTTCGAAGCCTTTCTCATACACAATCGCGCGCATTTCCGTCTCGTGCAGGCCAGGCTGGCCGATGACCGTCAACACTTCGCCGATAGGATCTTTCTTGGCATCGCTCCATTCGATAATCTTGCCTAGCACTTTGTCGCCAGTTTTCGCGCCGTTTAGTCGCTCATTAGTAATTAGAATATCTTTGTACACGCGCTTATCGTCCGGCACGAGATAGTGGAAGCCGTTCTCTGGCTCCAGCACGCCCACAAATTGCAACTTTTTGCGTTCCAGAATCTCCAACACTTCGCCGGTTTGGAACTCGCCTTCGATCTTTGGCTGGAGCAAAAGCTTAACGCGATCGCCGTGTAGCGCCGTGTTGAGAAAATTCGCGCCCACTTCTACCGCTTCGCCGTTCTTGACTGTTTCGTCCAGGCTCACATAACCCACGCCTTTGGCCGAGATTCTAATTATTCCTTCGAGATATTTCATGTTTCTGCAGTCTATAATAAAAAAGAGAGCCCGACAACCAGCGACGGTTATCGGGCCCTCGGCACTCGCGTGAGTCGCCATCTTGAGTGTTCGGGACTAGACGTGAAATGGCGACTCACGTTTTGGTCTCAGTTGGGTTGGGGTGACGGAGTGAGACCAGCAACGATATTGCCAGTAGCATCCGCCAGGCCTAAGGCAAAACCAGAGACGAAGACTTCGCGCAGGTCGCCTTCTGGAGTGTGGTAAACATAAAGAAATTCTGGACCCTCGTGTTCGATGTTTACTGTCTCAGCAGGTTCTGCCATAATTCCTGGTCTGGCCGCCAGCCAATCTTTGGCACTCTGGACCAACAACATACTCCGTTGTGGCAGTTCCGATGCTGGGATTGGCCACCGGATTTCTTTTTTCAGCGCCGGCTTCTCACTGGTTTCGTCTTCCCGTGAGCCACCAGCTCCCGACATGATACCTGTAGGCTTGAACAACCCACCTCCTGTGGGCTGTCTCTCTGTTTGCATAAATCACCGTCACTTTCTGTCCCAACTGGGACTGTAAAGAGCTAAATTCCGAGCAACACAACAAGCCCTAGTCTAGCAGGTTTGACTGTTTAATACAAGTTTGCTAAGGTGTATAACTAAACATGTTAAAAATCAGATTACAACGCGTGGGCCGCAAGAATGATCCGAGCTTCCGGATCGTGGTGATGCCGCATCAAAAAGATTCCCAGAGTGGCAAAGTCACAGAAATTCTTGGCTCTTACAATGCTCGCCACGGCAAGCCACAAGTTAATGCTGAACGGGTGAAGCACTGGCTCGCGCAGGGTGCGCTCGCTTCTGGCACTGTCCACAATATTTTGGTCAAACAAAAAGTGATTACCGGCAAAACGGTAAATGTGTTACCAAAGCGCAAGGCTGTGGAAAAGAAACCAGAAGAGGCGAGTGCCGAAGCGCCAAAAGCTGAAATTGCTCCAGAAAAGATTGAAGAAAAGGCAGAAGAGAAACCAGAAGAAAAAGCCGAAGTAGAAGTAGTAGAGGTTAAAGCTGAGGAAACTAAACCCGAAGAAACGGTTACGGCTTAGTGGGGTTTGACTAGCCGAGCGGCTTTGTTAAAATAAAGTAATTAGCAGTAATGTTGTAAAATCATGTCTGAAAAATATCAAGATCAGGAGTTTCTCGAAAATTTAATCAAGTCTCTAGTGGATAATCCAAATGATGTGAAGCTGGTGCGGACGGTGGACGAAATGGGCGTGCTAATGACGCTAGACGTGAACCCGGCGGATATGGGGAAAATAATCGGCCGGATGGGTAATACAGCAAAAGCAATCAGAACTCTACTCCGCGTGGTGGGGATGAAGCACAATGCCAGAGTCAATCTCAAAATCAACGAACCAGCCGGCTCACCACGGATGACTTCTTCTGCCGCTCCCGCCTCTAATCCTATGGCCCGCAGTACTTCGCAGTCTGTTGATGACGCGATGAACGATATTAAGAGCTAGTTTTTCACAACTCATTCGCAACTTGACAAAATCTACCGGCCCGCTATACTAGAGCTGGCTGGGGGTTTGTACATTTTTTTGAAGGAGCTACGGATGGCTCGGAACGTTCATGTGGATCCAACTGTGTTGTGTGATCTTGGAGACGCCGCGGAAGGCCGCGAACCTTTCCGAGGTTTCGGCCTTGGTTGGAGAGAGTCAGAAAGCTTGGCGATCTCCCCGGATGTCGAGGAAGGCTTTGATTATGCCATGGCCCTAAAGCGGGCCAGGGCCAGAGGCCGCAAGCGCCTTGCTCAGGCGGCTGAGCGAACGGGCAATGCCTAATCAGCACGGTGGATTATCCACACAGAACCGCCAGAGAGGCATCCCTTCTCTGGCGTTTTTTAATAGCTTAAATCTATTAAGTGTGTTAGGGTGAAACTTGGTGGCGGGACGACACCAGGTTTGCGTCTTTATGCGAATGTTTGGCTGTCCCACCACCAATTTTCTAGTTCTTTTCAAAAATTGGGTTACGCAAGTATAGCTGTCTGAGAAGACGAAACTAAGCGTGTAACCCAAACAAACTGCGGTGAGCGGTGCTACATTTGTCTTTCGAGACGCCCGACTTGATGCTCACCGCATAACAAAATAAACAGGATGAGGACGATCAGCTCCGTGCTTTTCTAAGCGACTGAATTCGTGTCCTTATCCTGTTTCTTAATAAAAAGTGAGACGTCTCTTAAGATGCGCTTCTGCGCGATGGAACTGTTGTCCCACTTTGCCCCGGTCTTGCGACTGGGGCGTTTTTTTTATTTACAAAAATCACAAAATATGCTAGTCTGCAACAGGTGGTGGGACGAATGAGAATCTGTTCCCATACGACACTGCGGCTGTCTCACCACCACTTTTCTAGTTCTTTCAAACTTTGGGTTGCGGATCTTAGGCTGTCTGTTAAGACGAGTATCGATGTGTAACTCAAGTAAACCGCGGTGGGCGATCATTCTCATGTCTTTCGAGACGATGAAAAGTGTGTCCACCGCAGGACAAAATAAACAGGATGAGGACGAATGCTGAATTGCTTTTCGAAGCGTGTATTGTTGTGTTCTTATTCCTGTTTAATATAAAAAGTGAGACGAAGCCAAGCCTGTGCTTAGGTGCGACCAAGCGCATGTCTCACTTTGCCCCGTCAGAAATGGCGGGGATTTTTTTATTCTAACTTGACAGAATTATGATAATCTGCTAGGAATATAGACGGCGTTAGTCTAGTACCTTGACTTGTTTTTCACGGATTTAATGTCGCTTGATTGCGACGGAAAGGAGTTGCTATATGCAACCGCAGAGAATCGTAGGTGTGGTCCACCGAGTGAAACGGACCAAGGAAGATGAGAATCGCCCCACCATGGTGGCGATTCTCAATCCCAGTACCGGAGCCACGCACGCTTATGAGCTCGAGACGGAGACGGATGAGCTGGATTGGCTCGCGGGGCGCTTCCCGACGCGTTACGAGAAGGTGGATCCCGATCCTGACCCTGATTCTGATCAGAGTCAGTTCTTGGGAAGCGTGCTTGATCGTCAGCTCCGGCGCAAGAAGCCGGACAGGGTGGCGATTACCAAGCTGAAGGAGCAGATTAAGACCGCTCGAGCCGAAGTGTCTAAGCAACTGGATGCGAAAAATGCACCAGAGGTAAGCCGCCTCAGTGCAAAAGAGGAGGGGCTGAAGAACTTGCTAGCTGAAGCTGAGGAAGGTCTCGTCTCTCATGTTCCGGTCGAGTTCGACGGTCTCAAGCCGGGCGATCACTTGGTGATGACTTTGGGCGGCTCAGGTGATTATCTCGCTCATGCCGCTCAACGCCAAGCTCAGAAGATTGGTGCTCGGGTCTCGCGGATCAAACCCTTTGATCTCAAAGTCGAGCGCGGTGGTGATGCCAGCAAGAAGGCCAAGGCCGAAGATCATCTCTTGCTCGCTCGGCTTGCCTCTGAGCGACCAGACTTGTTCACCCCCATGACCGAGAGTGATCTCTCGCAGATTGAGGTGGGGATTGTCTTCCGGCGTCGGCAAGAGGTGATGCGCGATCGCATTGCTTGTGGTCAGCGGATCCTCAAGCGCTTGATTGGTGAGACTTTCGTCACTGCCAATCTGGCACCGGAGAAGTCGCTTGCCGATCTCTACGAGGAGGTGGTAGCGAACGACGCGGTGTACCAAGCAATTCTCTCTGAAGAAGAGAAATGCAATCGCGAGTTGGCTCGCTTGGTCGAAGCCCAACCGGTCTACGAGCAGATCTTGGACGGTGTGGAGGGAGTGGGTGTGCGCATCGCGGCACCGATTCTCGCTCGCATTGGTAATATCGGGCGCTTTGCCACGGTGGCCAAGTTCAAGAAGTTCTGTGGTGTGCATGTGATGGCTGATGGCCGTTTTCCGCGTCGTCGCGAGGGCGAGCTCGCCAGCTGGTCACCAGAGTTGCGCCAGACCTTCTACTTGCTTGGCGATCAATTCAATCGTCGGCCGGGGAGTGTCTGGGGGCAGAAACTGCTTGAGTACAAAGCCAAGTTCCGGGCCAAGTATCCAGAAGCGGTGCAAGTGCCCAAGCTGGAGAAAGGCAAACCAGTTCTCAATCCGGACGGTTCGGACAAGCTGGTGCGGAGGTATGGCGATGGTCATATCCACCGCATGGCTACGTGGCGAACGATTACCCGTTTCGCCGAATGGCTCTATCGCGAATGGTCGCGCTTGAGCCCAGAGACTGGATCCGTGAAGCAAGATAAAGCAGCGTGAGGAGACGAGTATCGAAACGCTCTAACGAGCGAATGAAGCAATGTTTCTAAACGCTACTTTCTAAACAGTGAGACGGACGCAAGTCTGTGCTTCGGCACGAACCAAGGTTTTTCTCACGACCCATCCTCGTTGCTCGGCATCGGGATGGGTTTTTTCTTTACAAAAACTTATAAATATGCCAGTTTGCAGTTGGTGGTGGGGCGATGATTATGGTGTGCTCTTGCGCGGAAGAACGTCTGCCCACCACCACTTTTCTAGCTCTTTCAAACTTTGGGTTGCGCAAATAGGACTGTCTGTGAAGACGAGAATAGTCGTGCAACTCAAGTAAACTGCGGTGGATGTTGATTTCAGTGTCTTTCGAGACGAGGAAGCCCTTGTCCACCGCAGGACAAAATAAACAGGATGAGGACGAAACTTAAGTTGTTTTCCTAAAAGCGTACAAGGTACTGTCCCATCCTGTTTCTTAATAAAAAGTGAGACGAAGACTTTCTTGCATCCTGGTGCGATTCTTCGGATGTCTCACTTCGCTCCGGTCTTGCGACTGGAGCGTTTTTTCTTTACAAAAACTTATAAACATGCTATTTTCCAACTGGTGGTGGGGCGATGCTGTGCCTGCGTTTTCGCGCGGTTTGTAGGATGTCCCACCACCATCTTTCTAGTTCTTTTAAACTTTGGGTTGCGAATCTCAAACTGTCTGTAAAGACGAGGATCGGTGTGCAACGCAAGTAAACTGCGGTGGGCGAGTGTTGATGAGTCTTTTGAGACGAGGAATCAAATGCCCACCGCAGGACAAAATAAACAGGATGAGGACGATTGGGTTCGTGCTTTTCGAAGCGATGGTTGGTGATGTCCTCATCCTGTTTCTTAATCAAAAGTGAGACGAGTATCTGTTTGCGCTTCGGTGCGAATGGTCGCGTGTTTCACTTGGCCCCGACGTAATGTCGGGGTTTTTTTCTTTACAAAAACTTATAAATATGCTAGTCTGCGCCTGGTGGTGGGACGATCTTCGAGGTGCGCTTCGGCGAGATCAGAGCGGATGTCCCACTACCACTTTTCTAGCTCTTTTTGAAAAATTGGGTTGCGCGTGACTAGTTGTCTGAGAAGACGGAGATTGGTTTGCAACCCAAGTAAACTGCGGTGGACGCTGTAATGGTTGTCTTTCGAGGCGACTGAAGATTTGTCCACCGCACGACAAAATAAACAGGGTAGGGACGAATGATGGGTTGTCTTTGGACGATTTGGATCATGTTCCTCCCTGTTTCTTAATAAAAAGTGAGACGATTCCTTGCGTGCGCTTAAGCGCGACGAAGCTCTTGTCCCACTTGGCCCCGACAACCGTCGGGGCATTTTTTAATTATCTTGAGCGAAGTTGAAAGATGTGTTATACTGTAAAGATCAATGCTTACTTTTCACATTATCACTTTATTCCCCAACAGTTTCGACTCTTATTTATCAGAGTCGATTATTGCTCGTGCGATAAAAAATAAAAAGATCAGAGTTAAGTTCTATAATCCGCGTGATTACGTTCGCGCCAGCAAAACTAATTACAAAAGAGTGGATGAGCGCGCGTATGGTGGCGGTCCTGGCATGGTGATGCAAGCCGAGCCAGTTCTCAAAATAATTTCTAAAATAAAAAAACAGATTAGTAAAAATAAAAAAGCTAAATCACAAACTATCTTTTTCTCACCAGATGGCGAGCAGTTTAGCAATAAACTGGCAGAAAACTTTGCGAAAAAATTGGAAAATATTATCTTGATTTGTGGGCGTTACGAGGGGGTTGATGAGAGAGTGGTGAAGATTAGCAAGGCCAAGAAGGTATCTGTGGGGCCGTATACGCTCACGGGCGGTGAGCTACCAGCCATGGTAGTACTCGACACTACTGCCCGGCGCTTGCCAGGTGTATTGGGCAAAATGAGCTCGGTAGAAGAGAATAGAGCTTCTTCTCACGCGGTCTATACACGCCCGGAAGTGCTGAAATATCAAGGCAAAAACTACAAAGTGCCGAAAGTTTTATTGTCAGGAAATCATGCCGAGATTGACAAGTGGCGCGAAAAAAGGTAGGTTTGTGGTGGCGTTTAGTTAACCGTTTTTTTTTGTTCTTGAAAAACAGAACTAGAGAGGAGATTTGCGATGGACTCAGGCCGTAGGCGAGAGTTAATTATCAGATTGGCCGACTTGTTTGGTCGGCCGGTCGAGTACATTGAGAAAGCTCTGAGAGTTCACCTGTTGGAGATTGAATTGCGAGAAGCAACCACCGCCGAGTGTTGTGAGCGTATTATTTCAACGTATGTCAATTCTGATTTCTGGCGTGAATATCTTGCCATTCGGCGTGCAATGGAAATTCTGGAAGCCGAAGAAGCGGGCAAAGGATCGGTTCTCGCCGATGATCCATTCCACGGCAATGCTCCAGTTGGTGGCTGAAAAACCAATTCTCATTGCACCAAGCCGCTGACCCGATTCTGGGTTGGCGGTTTTTTATCCCCAACTATCCAGATTTGACAAGATTTGCCGCCTTGCTATACTAGCGCCAACAGATTGAGTTATGGCCTCCGCTCCGAGTTGCATTTAGATTAGTAAATTTGGTTATTTTTATTAAAGAAGCTCTAAACTTCGCCTCTTTTCTTTTATGCGTAAAAAAAAATATTTTGCTCGTTATCTCGAACCTCTGGCCGAAATGCCAGACTTGGTTGGTCTCCAGCGTGCCTCTTATGACACTCTACTCACCGATGGCTTACGCGATCTCTTCAAAGAATTCTCGCCAATCAATGACTATTCTGGTAAAAAGTTCGAACTCCACTTTACCAACTTCCAGATAGAACCGCCGAAGTTCGACGAACATTACGCCAAGGCCAATCAGCTCTCTTACGAGGCGGCCTTGAAAGTAACAGTCAAACTGAAGAACAAAATCATCAACGAAGAAAAAGAGCAGGAGATCTTCTTGGCAGACTTTCCACTCATGACGCCGCACGGCACTTTTGTGGTTAATGCCACAGAGCGCGTAGTCGTGACACAGTTGGCGCGCAGTTTTGGTGTCTTCTTTACCGAAAATGAATTGCGCGGTCGCAAATATTTTGGTGCGAAAGTTATCCCTGGCATTGGCGCGTGGATTGAGTTGGACACAGAAGCTGACGACACTATCTATGTGCGCATTGATCGCAAGCGCAAGTTCCCAGTTATTTCTTTACTTAGAGTTTTGGCTGATCTAGAAGGCAAGCAGATTACTGATCAAGAAATTCTTGCACTTTTTGCTGATGTGAAAAGCGACACGGATTATCTCACCACTTCGCTCGCGAAGGATCATGCCAAAAGTGCTGACGAATCTTATGTGGAGGTTTATAAGCGTCTCCGCGATAGCGACCTCGCAACCGTGCAGAACGCGCGGGAGTTTGTGACCGGATTATTTAGCAAAGAACGTTACGATATTTCCGAAGTTGGCCGCTTGCGCTTCAATCAGCGCTTTGGCAAGCCCGCTCCAGCGGATCAAAAAGCCGAGCGTAATCTCTCGTTCGATGACTTAGTCAAGATCATCACGCATATCATCAAGCTCAATAATGATCCAGCGGCCACGCCAGACGATATCGATCACCTCGGCTTGCGCCGCGTGCGCTCGGTGGGCGAGATGCTCTTGCAAAAGTTGCGCGTGGGCATGATCCAGATGCGGCGCAATATTCAGGATAGAATGAGTACAGTGGAATCTACAACCACTTTGCCAATCCAGTTTATCAATCCGCGACCACTGCAGGCAAAAATTAAAGAGTTTTTCACGACTAACCAGCTCTCGCAGTTTATGAACCAGAAGAATATCTTGAGCGAGGTGGAGCATTTGCGCACTTTGTCGGCGCTCGGACCGGGTGGTTTAACCAGAAAACGTTCTGGTTTGGAAGTTCGCGATGTGCACACGTCACACTACGGCCGCTTGTGTCCAATCCACACGCCGGAAGGTCCAAATATCGGTTTAATTTTACACTTAGCAAATTATGCGCGGGTTAATCGTTTTGGTGTGATCGAAACTCCATACCGGAAAGTAAAAGATGGCAAAGTAACGAGCGAGGTGGTTTATCTCAATGCTCTGGAAGAAGAGAAATTAGTGATCGCTCACGGTGCGACGAAACTCGACGATAATCACAAAATTGTAGAATCAGTCGTGGACGTCCGCGTCGAGGGCCATCCAACGACCGCGAAAAGTAATAAAGTAGACTTGATGGAAGTTTCGCCATATCAAGCTTTCTCTGTCGGCACGTCGATTATCCCATTTCTTGAGCATGACGATGCTAACCGCGCGCTGATGGGCTCCAACATGCAGAAGCAGGCGATCCCGTGTTTGCTCCCACAAGCGCCACTGGTGGCGACTGGGATTGAAGCCCAAGTTGCCGCAGATTCTGGCCGTCTCGTACTGGCCGCGCATGCTGGCGTGGTCAAGAGCATTGATGGTCGAGAGATCGTGATTGATGAAGAAGAGAATAAAAAATCTATCTATACTCTCGCTAATTTTATTAGAACAAATGACAATACCGTATTTCACCACAGACCAATTGTGGCGGTGGGCGATAAAGTGAAAAAAGGTCAAGTGCTCGCCGATGCATCTTCTTCGGTAAATGGTCAGCTAGCACTTGGCCAGAACGTCTTGGTCGCGTTTATGTCGCTCGATGGCGCTAACTACGAAGACGCTATAATTATCTCAGAACGTTTAGTCCGCGATGCAGTCTTTACGAGTATCCATATTGAGGAATTTACGGTGAGCGTGCGCGATACTAAGCTTGGCCCAGAAATTACAACGCATGATATCCCAAATGTCGGTGAGACAAAGTTGCGCAACTTAGATGAAGAGGGAATTATTCGCGAAGGCGCAGAGGTCGGCCCAGGCGATATCTTGGTTGGTAAAATTACACCAAAAGGTGAGACGGAATTAACACCGGAAGAACGTTTGCTTCGGTCGATCTTTGGCGAGAAATCTCGTGACGTGAAAGATACTTCGCTCCGTTTGCCAAACGGCAAAAAGGGTAAAGCCATCTCAGTCAAGATTTTCTCGCGCGAGAAAGGCGATAAATTGGAATCGGGGATTATCAAACGTATCCATATTCAAGTCGCAGAACTGCGCAACATTTCCGTGGGCGATAAGATGGCCGGTCGTCACGGCAATAAGGGCGTGATCTCACGCGTGCTGCCGATGGAGGACATGCCCTATATGGCGGATGGCACGCCAGTGGACATTATCCTCACGCCGCTTGGTGTGCCGAGTCGTATGAACTTGGGGCAAATTTTCGAAATGCATCTAGGCTTGGCCGCACATACGCTTAATTACCAAGCGATCACGCCACCGTTTACGGGCGCGACGGAGCAGGAAATTAAAGAAGAATTAAAAGCCGCTGGCTTCTCTGAAACTGGTAAGGTGAAGTTGATCAATGGCAAGACGGGCAACGCCTTCCAGCAAGATATTGCGATTGGCTACATGTATATTCTTAAGCTTGACCACATGGTGGAGGACAAAGTCCACATGCGCTCGATTGGTCCGTACTCGCTCATCACGCAACAGCCGCTGGGTGGCAAAGCGCAACGCGGTGGGCAGAGATTTGGCGAAATGGAAGTGTGGGCGCTGGAGGGTTATGGCGCGGCTTATACGTTGCAAGAAATGTTGACGATTAAGTCGGATGATATCGTTGGCCGTTCGCAAGCATTTGACTCGATTGTGAAAGGTCGGGAGATCGGCGCGCCAAATTTGCCAGCCTCGTTTAATGTTATGTTAAATGAGTTACGTGGCTTGGCGCTAGATGTGGAATTACGAAAGTCTTAATTTAATAACAACATGATTATCCCTAAAAATAGTGAGCAGAAAAACGACTTCAATTCCATCAGTTTGCGGCTAGCGAGCCCGGAGCGGATCCGGGAGTGGAGCCATGGCGAAGTGACTAAACCTGAAACGATCAACTACCGCACGGGGCGGAGTGAGCGCGGTGGTTTGTTTGATGAACGGATCTTCGGTCCAGAACGTGATTACGAATGTTACTGCGGCAAATATCGTCGGATTCGTTACAAAGATATTATCTGTGAACGTTGTGGCGTGGAGGTTACTAATTCGATTGTTCGGCGTGAGCGGATGGGTCACATTGAGCTGGCTAGCCCGGTGGCGCATGTCTGGTTTGTGCGCGCGATTCCGTCTAGGATTGCACTGTTTCTTGGCTTATCGATGGCGGACGTGGAGAAAGTTATTTACTTTGCCGGTTATATCGTCACCAGCGTAAATGCTGACGAAAAAGCGAAACTTTTGAAAGAAATTGAACATGAGTACAAGCAGAAGTTGAAAACTCTGCAAGACGACCGGAGTAAAGAAGCGCTGAAAGAGCAAATGCAAAACGCTAAGACGAGCTTGGAGAGTTTGGTGGCGGGCAAGGTGCTGGACGAAGTCTCTTATCATCGCTTGTCGCTCAAGTATGGTTCGGTTTTTGAGGCCGAGATTGGTGCAGAGGCTTTGCATAAAATCGCGAAAAAAGCGGATCTGGATAAACTCTTGACCGAAGTGGAGACCAAGCTTGAGAGCGCCAGCTCGCTGGAGAAAGCGCGCGTGCAGAAGCGTTACAACTTGCTCAAGTCGCTCAAGCGGGCTGGCTTGCGCCCCGAGTGGATGTTTTTGACGGCCATCCCCGTGATCCCACCCGATCTGCGGCCGATGGTAGCGCTCGATGGCGGCCGGCACGCGACTTCTGACGTTAACGACCTGTATCGTCGCGTGATCAACCGCAACAACAGATTAAAAAAACTGATAGAACTGAATGCGCCGGAGGTAATCTTGCGTAACGAAAAGCGTATTTTGCAAGAAGCCGTTGACGCGTTGATTGATAATTCGATTAGACGTGGGGCGAATGCGGGCGCGATTAATCCGGCCCAGCGTCGGCCACTTAAATCTTTATCAGACGGCTTGCGCGGCAAACAAGGCCGGTTCCGCCAGAACTTGCTCGGTAAGCGCGTGGACTATTCTGGTCGGTCGGTGATTGTGGTCGGGCCAAGTCTTAAACTATCAGAATGTGGTTTACCCAAGCACATCGCTCTGGAGCTATTTAGACCGTTTGTAATTGCCAAAATTCTCGAACGCGAACTAGCTTACAATATCCGTGGTGCGGGTAGATTAATCAACGATCAAGAGCCGGAAGTTTGGGCGATTTTGGAAGAAGTAATCAAAGATAAATATGTCTTGCTCAACCGTGCGCCAACCTTGCACCGCTTGGGTATCCAAGCCTTCCAGCCAATCTTGATCGAAGGCAATGCGATTCAGGTTCACCCTCTCGTGTGTAGTGCCTTCAATGCCGACTTCGATGGTGATCAAATGGCGATCCACGTGCCGCTTTCGAGTCCAGCCCAAAAAGAAGCGAGAGAATTAATGGCCGCGAACCATAATTTACTCAAGCCGGGCAATGGTACGCCGGTCTTCAACTTACGCTTGGATATTGCGCTTGGTTGTTACTGGGTTACCAAGTTCTTGGATGGTGCAACTGGCGAGGGCGAAGTTTTCGGCAGTGTGAACGAAGCAATTACGGCCAATAACTTTGAGGCAATTAATATTCGCGCAAAGATCAAAATCTTAGCTGATGATAGTGCTAAATATAGTCAACACACCGGCACGCTATTAGAGACTTCGGTGGGTAGAATTTTATTCAATAAAACTCTACCAGCTGATTTTCCGTTTATTAATAAAGAAATTAGCGGTAAAGAGATTAGCTTAATCGTCGATCAGTTGATCAATCGTTATGGTACAGATGCCGTGGGACCAATCTTGGACGAGATCAAAGCGTTTGGCTTTCACTACGCCACGCTTTCTGGCACCACTTGGGGCATTGACGAAGTCCGCGTGCCGGTAGAGAAAGAAAAAATTGTGACCGAAGCGCGCGAACAGGCTAAAAAATTAGAAGAAAATTACGAAGACGGCTTGCTCTCGGATGACGAGCGTCACATGTTATTTACCAAAATCTGGAATGCAACGAAAGGCAAGATTGAGAAAGTCTTGATGTCTGGCTTGGAGAGCGAAGGCTCGGTTTCTTACATGTTAGCCTCTGGCGCGCGTGGCTCGACTAGTCAGGTCACGCAAATGTCGGGCATGAAAGGTTTGATCTTGAGTCCATCTGGCAGAATTATCGATTTTCCCGTCGTGTCTTCTTACAAAGAAGGCTTAACGCCACTGGAATATTTCATTACCACGCACGGCTCACGCAAAACACTCACGGATACGGCGCTAAACACTGCTAAAGCCGGTTACCTCACCAGACGCTTAGTTTATGTGGCGGAGGATGTGCGGGTGATGGAAGAAGATTGTGGTGACACCGAAGGTAAATTAATTTCTACAGCTAATATTTCTAGTTTCGATCGGGGCATTGCGCACTTGATCTGGGGTCGGGCGCTCTCGCATGAGCTCAAGAATGCAGCGGGGAAAGTCTTGTTTAAGAAAGGTCACTTGGTGACGCACGAGGATGCGCAATTGGTGGAGAAAGAGGGGATTACGGAAGCTTCTGTGCGGACTTTGCTCACTTGCAAGTCGAGTTATGGTGTTTGTCAGCAATGTTACGGTATTGATCTCGGGCGTGGTCACTTGGTGGCGATGGGTGAGCCGGTGGGTATTGTGGCCGCGCAGGCGATCGGCGAGCCTGGTACTCAGCTGACAATGAGAACCAAGCACTCTGGCGGTATCGATGTTGGTGGCGACATCGTTGGCGGCTTGCCACGGGTGGAAGAAATCTTTGAACGTCGCAACCCTAAGAATCCGGCGATTGTCTCGCAGGTCAATGGCTTTGTGAGCGAGATTAAACGTGATAATAAGCAAAGCGTGATTGTGATTACGGCGGTAGCCGGTAGTAAAATTGCTAAGAAAAAAGGTAAAGCCAAAAAAGTTGGTGCCGAAGACGAATTAGCTGATAAAAATAAGTTAGAAACAGTGGAGTACGAAGTGCCATTGATGCGCGATATCTTGGTGAAGAAAGGTGATGAAGTGGCGATTGGGCAACTGCTCACCAACGGCCCGGCGGATCTGCAAGAATTATTCAAATACAGTGGTAAAGATGTGGCGGAAGAATATGTGATCAATGAAATCAGCAAGATTTACGAACTGCAAGGCGCCTCGATCTCGCGCAAGCACATTGAGCTGATTATTCGCCAGATGTTCTCGCGACGCAAGGTCAAGACAGCCGGTAGCACGGCCTTCGACGTCGGTGATATTCTCGAGTCGCATCAGCTTACAGAAGCCAATGCGGACTTGAAGAAAAGCGGCGAGCCAGCTACGGCCGAGATGGTCTTGCTCGGAATCTCCGAAGTCTCGCTCAATACCAGCAGCTTTATCTCGGCCGTCTCGTTTAGTCAGACCACCAAAGTACTGATCCGCACGGCGATCAAGGGCGGCTTGGATCGCTTGCGTGGGCTCAAAGAGAATGTAATTATCGGTCGCTTGATCCCGGCTGGTACCGGCTTGCGGCCCAACTTCTGGACCCGGCCCAAGGACGACCTGACAGGCTAGAGCCAGTCAACAATGTCGTCAACTGTTGAACAAGTTAAGAGTAAGCTGGACATCGTGGAGGTGGTGAGTGGTTATCTCAAACTGGAAAAAGCGGGGCAGAACTGGAAGGCGCGTTGCCCATTCCACAATGAGAAAACAGCCTCGTTCTTTGTTTCGCCAGCGCGGCAGAGTTACCACTGCTTCGGTTGCAATCGCGGTGGTGACTTGATCAGCTTTGTGGAAGAAATCGAAGGTTTAGATTTTATTAGTTCTTTGAAAATGTTGGCTGAACGTGCCGGTGTGCAGTTTGAGTCTCTGCACACTCAAACGCAAAATAAATCAGAAAGTACGGAAAAAGAATTACTGACGCGAGTGTTAGAAAGTGCTCGGGATTATTACAGTTCGGAACTAAAAGCTAATCACGCGGTGCAAGATTATCTACGCTTGCGCGGGCTGACTCCCGAAACAATCACGAGTTTCCAGCTCGGCTTTGCTCCGGATGGTTGGCAGAATCTGTGCCAGTTTCTGCAAAATAAGCGCTTTAGTGAGGGCGTGCTGATCAAGACTGGTCTGGTTTTACGTTCGGAGAAGAATAACAGCGTTTATGATCGCTTTCGCTCTCGGATTATGTTCCCAATTTGCGACGCAAATGGCAAAGTAGCGGGATTCTCGGGCCGGATCTTTGGTGAAGAAACAGAAAAAACTGGCGGCAAATATGTGAACAGTCCCGAGACGCCACTCTACAGCAAGTCGCGAATCTTGTACGGCTATGACAAGGCCAAAGTGGCGATTAGACGCGAGAATCAGTGTATTGTAGTGGAGGGTCAAATGGATCTCTTGCTCTCGCATCAAGCCGGTTTTGCTAATACGGTGGCTGTCTCGGGCACAGCGCTGACTATTGAACAGCTTAGCTTGATTAAGAGACTGACTGACAACCTAGTCATGGCCTTCGACGGCGACGAAGCGGGCGTGAGCGCGGCTAGCCGGTCTATAAATCTCGCATTATCAGCCGGCTTTAACGTGAGATTAGTCGCGATTTTGGACGGCAAAGACCCAGCCGAGCTGATTCTCGAGAGTAAAGCAAACTGGTCAGAAGCAGTGAAAAATGCAAAGTTGGTTATTGATTTTTTGTTAGACAACTTAACTAGAAAAAAGTTAGAAAAACTGGCGCTGATACACGAAATTGAGAAAACCGTTTATCCGTATCTCGCGGTGTTAAAAAATACTCACGACACTGATCATTATGTTGGCAAGGTGGCGCTGCTCACGCAATTGCCGGAGAATAGTATTAGAGAAAAATTACGTCAGATTCAGATTATTACTGAAGTTGTAGAAAACAAAATAATTCAGCCAGAAAAGTTGTCGCGGAGAGAGAAAATATTAGCAAGTTTGTTTGGTTTATATTGGTTGGGGAAAGAAGATAAAAAGATAGAGCTAGAAGAGAGATTAAAGTTGGTGTTGGGGGAGAAGTTTGTAGAAACCGAAGAGAAATTACTCGCGCGGAAAGGGGAATTGACTCTGACGGCGGAGTTGAGTTACGAGAACATGAGCGTAGAGAAACTAGCGCAAGAAGTGGAAGAATTATTTACTAATCTTAATTTGGAGGTTTATCAGGCAGAAGTTGAGGCTCTGAGATTTCGCTTAAGTCGCGAGGCGGAAAATGAGCAAAATATTTTAGAAAATTTGCAGAGTGTTTATAAAAAGATTAGTGATTTAAAAAATAAAAAATAATTTATGGCGAAAAAATCTAAAACTAATAAAACTAAAACTAAGATTAAAATTAAAGCGAAAAAGCCGGTGCTAAAACGCGCGGCAAAAAAAGCCAGTCCAAAGCCAAAATTAAAATCTAAAGCCAAAGCCAAAATCCTGAAAGTTAAGAAAGTGCTTAAACTAGCCAAGAAAAAGACAGTTAAATCCCCAGCCGAACGCGAACATGAACAGAACGAGCAACGGATTGGCCGACTCTTGCAGAAAGGCCGTGGGCGGGGATTTATTACTTATGCCGAACTTCTCCGCGAGTTCCCAACTATCGAAGTCAATCTTACTTTACTAGATGAGATTTATGAGAAATTTGAACTGGCTGGTGTGGACGTGCTGGAAGAAGGTGGCCTACTGGACGAGGTGGATGAGCAAAAGTTGCTAGAGCGCACGAGCAGTTCGCTGGACTCTGTGCAGATGTATCTCAAAGAAATTGGTAAATACAAACTAATTGTCGCCGCGGATGAACGTGACTTGGCGCGGAGAATCTTGCAAGGCGATGAAGAAGCGAAAAAAGCGCTGGCGCATGCTAATCTTCGCCTTGTGGTCTCGATTGCTAAAAGATACATTGGCCGCAGTGCGGATCTCACACTTCTCGATTTGATTCAAGAAGGCAATTTGGGTTTGTTCAAGGCGGTAGAAAAGTTCGACTGGACGCGCGGGTATAAGTTCTCCACTTATGCCACGTGGTGGATCCGCCAAGCGGTGACCCGAGCATTGGCCGATCAGTCTAGAACGATCAGAATTCCCGTCCACATGGTGGAAACAATTGCGAAATATAAACAAGTGGTGCGGCGACTAACGCAAGATCTTGGCCGCGATCCCTTGCCTGCTGAGATTGCCACCGAGATGGGTGTGGAAATTGAGAAGGTTTACACGATTGAGCAAATAGATCAAGCCACAACTTCTCTAGACAAGCCAACAAATAGCGACGAAGAGCGCTCCACGCTCGGCGAGTTTATCCCGGATCACAAAATTGCCTCGCCCGACAAAGATGCCTCACAACGCATCCTCCGCGATCAGATCAAAGAAATCTTGGCTGACCTATCAGATAAAGAACGGGAAATTCTGGAGATGCGGCACGGTCTCACCGACGGCGTGATGCGCACGCTAGAAGAAGTGGGCCAGCGCTTTGGCGTCACTCGCGAGAGAATTAGACAGATTGAGGCCAAGGCTCACGAAAAGATTCGCCAGCACGAGAAAGCTAAGAAGTTGATGGGGTATTAAAAAAGAAAAAAAATGCCGCTCCCGAATGGGAACGGCACACGTTGAGATTCTTTTTGATCCAATCATACCGGAGCAGAGGGCAAGACTTTTGCCGAACTCCTTGGACGCAAAATTGCATTGGCGAGCTTTAGGAATTCTTTCAGGACATCGGCTTTCCAGTGAGCATGTTTCCATGCAATTGCGAGGGAAAAACGACAGTCGTGAACACGCCACCAGGCGAGCCACATAATCCTTGGTATGTGGTACCAGGTGGAGATAAAAATTAATGTGTCGGACATCTTAACGCCACCCACGGCTCGAATGAAGACATCCATCTCGCCCGCAGTGTTGCCACCTCGTCGGTCGTAAGTGATGATTGATTCAGGCACACCTCGCAAAATCAAATATTGACCCATCATGTGTGCCATCGCTTTTTGGCTTTTTTCTGCAGACACGGTGAGATAAATTATATCTATCTGACCACTGCGATACAGACAAACTGCTTTGTTGCAACGATCGGTGGTTTGTTCATCAATCGAGCCATCTGCTTTTTGCCCATAACCAAACACCAAGGCAATATTCACTTGTCACCTTCTTCCTAGTTCTTGTCAAAGAGCCAAAGACTGGCTCAAAACGTTGTTATTTCAGGCCACGATAGCCAAACTATACCGAGTATAGCATATTGGGGTTTAGAAGTCAAGTAGACGAACAGAAATGTTTTAGAGATTTTTATCTAGAATCTTTTTGAGTTCAGACAGAGGTAAAGCGCCGGGGATCATCGCTTTCTTGCCGTTCTTAAATATCACAACGCTAAACGGTGTGCCTTGCGCGCCAATCTCTAGCGCATTATCAATATCTGCTCTGATTCTAGCAGTCTGTTTGCCACTGTCTAAGCATTCAGTAAATCTCGCTTCATCAATACCAAGCTCACTTGCCATCTTTGGTAACAAGCTCATGTCTAGGCCATTATTAGACGGCGTGACTTCGAAGATTTTATCCACATATTGCCAATATTTTTCTGTCCCACCCAGCTGGGCCACGCATTCTGTGGCCTCGGCCTGTTTGTAAGCTAGCGGATGGCGATCAATTGGGAAGTGGCGATAAACCCAAGCAATTTTGCCGCTATATTCGGCCAGTGCGGTGTGCATAGTCTCGTGGAAAACTTTGCAGAACGGACACTCTAGATCAGAATATTCTACTACCGTGATTTCCGGATTAGCTGCGCCGCGGAGATGGTCGGTGTTGTCAACCGCTCGGACTTTATCTAGCGCATAGCTTGGCTCTGGTGGCGGATTATTGCCGGCTTGATTGTTATTTTTTCCGCTGTAGAGCACGGCGCCAGCGATCAAGATTCCGGCGATAATGATTGCTACTGGTGCGTTTAATTTATTTTGCGTGTCCATGTTATTTTATTCTTAATTTTCTCTAAATTTTAAAAAATTATCTTGAGTAATCTGCCAGTATAACATTTTTTTCTAATTTCAAAAAAAGCGAACCCTATCCCGATAAATCGAGACAGGGTTCGGGGTTAGGTTAAAGTGAGAGAGATGATTATGTCCTAGTGATTCAGCGCCTGAAGGGAGACTGGCTCCGCGGTCGTGACCGGTGTGGTCCAGGTCGAACCATTCCGGGAATGTGATTGCTCACGGGGACAGTCGGTGGGGGAGTTTTCGCTGTTCTGGGATAACCCGGGAACGTTGCCCACTTGAGCACCAAGCTGGGATTCGTGATCGGGTCGATCTCTAGGGCAACATCGTCTTTTTCTTCTGGGAGCACTGTAGTTGACTCTTCACCAAAGATACCAACTGCTGCCGATCCGTTTCCGTAGTGGCAAGTAAAAGTTTTCTTGCCAGTGTAACGAAAGATCACCACGGTTCTGAAAGATCCGCCCTCACTCGGGATTCTTACCCAAGCGAGGCTTCCATCTTTCGAAAGCTCGTGCACTTTCCCAATTCGGACTTGAGTCATTTGCGACTCTGCTAGCGTCGTTGCTTCTGCCATACTGCAAAATCCCTTTCTATTCTTCTCTGAATTTTCCAAATTCAACTTACTTCCACTCAACTTAACACTTGATTCTCTCATTAACCTGTAAGGTACAGCCGGGAGATATGCTATACTGACTTTCTAATTTTGTCAATTTCTGCTAGAGTTTTAGTTAAATAAACAAAATACGCAAAACTATGCAATCAGGCGAAATTAGACAAAAGTTTCTTGCTTTTTTTGAGAAAAGGGGACATGTGATTATTCCCAGTTCTTCACTCGTGCCAGAGAATGACGCTTCGGTGCTCTTCAATACGGCTGGCATGCAACCACTCGTGCCTTATCTGCTTGGCGCGCCGCATCCGGCGGGCAAGCGTCTGGTGGATGTGCAGAAGTGCGTGCGCACGGCCGACCTGGAAGATATTGGCGACAATCGGCATTTGTCTTTCTTCGAGATGCTCGGCAACTGGTCGCTCGGTGATTATTTCAAACAAGAAGCGATTGCTTGGAGCTATGAATTCCTGACTAGTAAAACTGAAGGTTTAGGTTTAGATCAGAATAGATTGTACGTGACTTGTTTTGCCGGTGATGAAAATGCGCCACGAGATTTAGAGTCTTCTGAAATTTGGAAAAGTTTAGGCGTGAGTGAAAACAGAATTTATTTTTTAGGCAAAGAAGATAACTGGTGGACTCCGGGCGCGAACGGTCCGTGCGGGCCAGACACTGAGATGTTTTATGATTTAACAGAAAGTGGTTTGGGCGAACTGAATCAAGAACAGTTTCTGCAAGCTGTAAAAGAAGAAAGTGTAGTCGAAATCTGGAATGACGTCTTCATGGAATATGAGCAGAAAGATGGCAAAGTAATTGGCAAGCTGAAGCAGAAAAACGTCGACACTGGCGCTGGTCTTGAGCGCATTACGGCCGTGATGCAAGGCCAGAAAACGGCTTATGACACGGATTTATTTGCGCCGATCATGGGCAAGATTGACGAGTTTGCCAGTCCAGCGAAATTAGAAAATGTAAAAGCGAAAAGGATTGTGGCGGATCACATTCGGACGGCTGTTTTTATGATCGCGGATGGCGTTCTGCCAAGCAATACAGACCGAGGTTATGTTTTGCGGAGATTGATTAGACGTGCGGTGCGCTATGCGGATATTCTGGAAATCAAATCAGGTTCGCTATTCTGGCTAGCGCAGAGTGTGATTGAGAAATACGGCGAGGTTTATGAAAATCTGAAAACAAATCAAGAAAGTATCAAAAAAGAAATTGAACAAGAAGAAAGTAAATTTAGAGAAACTTTGCAGAAGGGGTTACGAGAATTTGAGAAAGGTGTTGAGCCTTTTGTTTTATTTACTAGTTACGGCTTTCCAGTTGAGTTGATTAGAGAACTGGCAGAAGAAAAAGGGCAGAAAATTGATGAAGAAAAATTTGCTGAGGCCATGAAAGCTCACCAAGAACTCTCTCGCGCTGGGGCGGAGAAAAAGTTTAAGGGCGGTCTTGCAGATCATAGTGAGAAAGTCTTGCAATATCACACGGCGACACATCTCTTGCATCAGGCGCTACACGATGTGCTGGGCGAAAAAGTGATGCAGAAAGGCAGTAATATCACGGGCGAGCGTTTGCGCTTTGACTTTGCTCACGCGCAGAAAATGACAGACGAAGAAAAAAAGAAAGTAGAAGAAATTGTGAATCAGAAAATTGGTGAGAGCTTGCCAGTGCAGAATATTGTCTTGCCGAAAAGTGAAGCGGAGAAAATCGGCGCGCGGATGTTCTTTGGCGATAAATATGGCGAGCAGGTGAGTGTTTATTTTATCGGCGAAAGTCTAGAAAACGCTTACTCAAAAGAATTTTGCGGCGGACCACATGTTTCTAACACTTCTGATTTGAAAGGTGTTTTCAAGATCACGAAAGAAGAAGCCATTTCGGCCGGTGTGAGGCGGATTAAGGCGGTTCTAGAATAAAAAATTATGACTCTAATTATTATTGTTGCTTTTGTTCTGTTTGCCTTACTGTTTTTCTTCAAAATTTATGAAGAAAGATTGGGAGAAAGTCTGACTTCTCGTTACAAATATAAACGCAAAGATTTTTTCTTGTCCCGCGCTGAGCATCACTTTTACGACGCCTTGGTTTCGGCTGTTGGCAATCAATATTATATTTTCGCGCAAGTTCATCTTCCGACGATTTTAGAACACAAATTGAAAGGCCAAAATTGGCAGGGAGCGCTTGCTCATGTTAACCGCAAATCGGTGGATTTTGTGCTTTGCGACAAAGCCTATATTTCGCCCAAGCTGGCGATCGAGCTTGATGATAGAAGTCATGAGCGGCTAGACAGACAAGAGCGCGACAATCGCGTCGAGCAAATTTTACGCGAAGCTGGTTTACCTCTTTTGCGTGTAGAAAATCGTGGCGATTTTAATTCTCAAACTCTGGCAGAAAGAATCAAGCAAGTCATTGGCTAGTGCTTGACTTATAACTCCGCCTGTGCTAGACTTAGATCAGTCAGGCTGTGAGCCTGGGGATAAACAAGGTTTAGAGCCGCTTGGCTCTTTGAAATGAAAAAAGAAAAGGAGAATTGGAATGGCTCAGAGAAAACTGGCGTGGAGAATCCACCGTTTGCCGAATGAAGATGAGTTGGAGAAGAATCAGCAACGGGCTCACGCTGGCGCAGTGCTTGCGATCATCTCTCTGGTGCTCACGGGGGCGCCGCTGTGCTGGCTTATCCCTCAAGCGCGGCTAGCCTGGCTCTTGTGGGGTATCACGCGAGAGGCGAATCAGCGCGAGTTGTTTTTCTTCTGTCTCTGGATGATCTTCAGTGTCGGCGCTCTTCTTGTGGCGGCCATCTGGTCGTTTTTCAAGAACTGGCTTCTGTCGATCAGGGTCGATAACGAACTCTTCCATCAGTAACCACTAAGGAGGAACTTATGTTTCGCAAAATTCTGATGTTCGTGTACTTGTGGCTCAAGTTCAGCACGGGCTTGATCCCAATCACGCTCTTCATTGTCTCGTTTCCCACGCTCAAGTTTGGGAACAGTCAGTGGTTGGGCATGACCATTGCGATCCAAGCTCTGCTGATGTTCGTTGTTCTAACCATCGCTGGTGTACAAGTTTGGGATGACAAGACGCTAAACAAACTGCGCGGCCAAGCGAAGTCTTTTAATCTCTTCGCTATCTTCGCCAATCTCCCACGTTGGACATTCTTGCTCTGGCGAGAGGTTCGCCCGTCGCGGCAGAGAGAGTAAGAGATTTTCCCGGTTCTTGTTTCCATTCAAGCTCGGGCACTTAACTGTGCTCGGGCTTTTTTCTTTGTTTTAAAATAAAGTGAGTGGTATAATTTTCCACATGTCTGTAATTGCTCTGGTCCATATTGGTAGCGCTAGCGTGAGTGGCGGTTTATTGAGCGATAAAAAATTAATTTTTGCCACAGAACATGAGTGCCGCTTTACGGAGAAGTTAGATTCTAAAATGTTTCTTGGTGATGTGGCGGATGCTCTAAAATTGGTGATGCAAGATTTGCTGAATGCTAAGTTTGGCTCGCCGAGCAAGGTGATCGTTTTCTTATCCGCGCCGTTTGTGGCCGGGCAATTGCAAACACTCAAGCAAGAGAATCAGAATAAGTTTAAAGTGACAGAAAGCTTGATCTGGGATTTGGTCTCGCGCGAAACTAATAAATACAAAACTGATAAACAGCACACAGTGATAGACAGCAAAATCATGCGGTTTTATCTCAACGGTTACGAGATCGCCGAACCGCACGGTCAGCAAGCGCAGAGTTTGGAAGTGGCACATTACTTGAGCATCAGCGCCAGTGAGGTAATTGCGAAGTTTAAAAATGTGATTAAATCCGCTTGTCATCATGAGCAGATTGAGTGGCACTCGGCCAGCTTTGCTAATTATCTGCTGGTGCGAGACTGGCGGCCAAAGGACGAAGGTTTCTTGCTCTTAGATATTGGCGGCGAACTGACAGAATTATCACTCGTTTGGCAGGGGATAATTCGCGAATCGTTCTCGTTCCCACTTGGTGGCCACGCGGCGCTGCGGCAAGCCGTGGCTAGTGGCGAATCACGTTCTTCCGGGCGGTCAGCGCTAGAACTTAAACACGAGAAAAGCACTAAAATTTTAGAGAAAAAAGTAGATAAAACAGAACAAGAATGGGTAAATAATTTTAAGACTGGTTTAGAGCAAGTTTTACACAACAAGTTTTGGTCGGGCGAGATTATTTTGCTGACGGAGGATCCAGCTTGGCAGAATTTGTTTGGCACTTGGCTGGAGCATGCCGAACTGGGCAAAATTATTTTCAACACTGGCAAAATCTCAGTTATTCCGTTAACTTCTGACTTGTTAAATAAATTGGTGAAAGTAGAATCTGGTGTCAAAGCGTCAGTAAATTTGCTCGTGAGTAGTCTGTTTGTGTTAAAAATTTAGAAACTGTGTTAAAATAAAGTAAATCAAAATGTCTGCTGTATCAATGCAAGAAATCAAAACTAAGAAACGCAGTTTGCGGGAAGTTCTGCCGCCGAAAAATATTTCTAGCCGGCCAGCTATTTCTGAAAGTGTGAACGATTTGCCAGCAGATGACGATTTACCGCCAATCAAGATCAAGCATTACAATTCCGGTTCTGGCCGTTCTGGCGGAGGGAAAAAGCGCTGGCTGTGGTTTGGCGGTTTGATTATTGTGATTTTAGTGATTGGCTTTTTCATCTCGCAAGCTTGGGCGCGCGTGACGGTGGAAGTTGTACCGTTTAGCATTGATTTAACTCTTGATGAAACCGTTGAGGCTTCGCGAGCTGGCGGCGAACTGACTTTTAGCACCATCACTCTGCCGGCGAAAACTGGCGGTAAACTGGTGAAGGCGACCGGGACCGAAAAAGTCTCGCGTCAGGCGAGTGGTCAGATCGTGATCTACAATAATTACGACAAAAATGTCCAGAAACTAGTGGCTAATACTAGATTTGAAACTAAAGAGGGTAAGATTTACAAGATCCACGAGCCGGTGAGCGTGCCGGGGATGAAGACGGTGAGCGGTAAGGCCGTGCCGGGGACGGTGGAAGTGACGGTTTATGCCGATAAACCCGGCCCGGCTGGCAATGGTCCAGCCACGGACTTTACCATTCCTGGCTTCAAAGGCGATCCAAGATTCACCAAGTTCTTTGCTAGGTCGAAAACACCACTAGCCGGTGGTGTGGTGGGGGAAGTACCAAAGCTCTCGGCCGAAGAAGAAACTCGGGCGCGCGTGGCTCTGCGGGCGGATTTGACTAAGGAATTATTAAAAGAAGCACGGTTTAAAATTCCAGAAACTCAAGTCTTGTTTGACGGTACCACTTTGGTCGACTTCCAAGACGCCACGGACTGGCAAGCGGCCACGGCTGAGAGTGTGTTGATTAAAGAAAGCGCGATACTGAACGGCATAATGCTACCAAGACAAGCGTTCTCGAATAAATTAATTGATACGAAAGTTTCTAACTTTTCGCCAGCCGAATTGCAGATTGCGGATCTGGAAAGCTTGCCGGTGTCACTAGATTTGCTGAAATTAGGCAACTTGAGTGAGGCAAAAGAAATTACGTTAAGCGTGAAGGGTTCAGCTAGATTAATTGCGGTGATTAACAACACTGATATTGCGGCGAAACTGGCCGGTGCCAAGCAAGATGAGATCGACGGCGTGTTAGCGCAGATCAAGAGCATCGCCAAGGCCAAAGTGAGCTTCCGGCCGCCGTGGGTAGGCCAGGTCCCGGCCGATCCGGAGGCGATTACTATTAAGCTTGACGAGAATAATGATAGTCTGCTACACTAGTTCCGCTCTCCCAAAAAATGGAAAATAAAGAAGTTGTCCCCGGCTTGGTGGTTAAGGCCCTACCCAATGCTCTCTTTGAGCTTGAGTTGGCTCCAGATAAGCATATCTTGGCTTATCTGGCCGGTAAGATGAGGATCAACCGAATTAGAGTCTTGGTGGGCGACCGGGTAGAAGTGTTATTAGATAGTTATGGCGGCAAAGGCCGGATCGTCCGGCGGTTATAGTAATTTAGTCAAATAAGTTTATTTATAAAAATTAATGAAAGTTAGAGCCTCAATCAGAAAGCGTTGTGCTGATTGCAAAATGGTCCGACGTCGTGGCCATCTTTTCATTATCTGCAACACTAAGCCGAGTCACAAGCAGAAGCAATAAAATTTAAATTTTTAATAAAAACATGCGTATTGCTGGTATTACTATTCCTGACGAAAAGCGAATCGAAGTGGCGCTGACCACGGTCTATGGCGTGGGTGTGAGTCGCTCGCGCGCTATCTTAGACGAAGCCAAAATTAGTTACGACGAACGGGCGAAAAATCTCACTGCGGAACAGGAGAACACAATCAGACGTTTAATAGAAAGTTACAAGACAGAGGGTGCGCTTAAACGCGAGACGGCTGGAAATATCAAGCGCTTAATTGATATTAAGAGTTATCGCGGCATGAGACATGCTAAGAAACTGCCAAGTCGCGGGCAGAGAACCAAGACTAACTCGCGTACGCGCCGCGGCAACGTGCGCAAGACTATGGGTTCTGGTCGCAAGAAGGTCGAGAAGAAATAAAATAATATGGGAAAAAAGCGCATTATTACAGAATCCGGTCAAGATAACGCCACCAGCACGGCGGCTAAGTCGGCCACTTCTAGCAAGAAGAAGCTGGTCAATGGCGTGGTACACATTGAGGCCACTTACAATAATACTAAATTATTGCTGACCGATCCGGCTGGCAATGCCATGCTCTGGAGCTCCAGCGGTTCGCTCGGCTTTAAGGGCGCCAAGAAAGGCACACCGTTTGCGGCGGGGAAAGTAGCCGAACTCTTGGCTGATAAGGCGCAACCCTTGGGATTAAAAGAGATTGACGTGGTGCTAAGAGGCGTGGGCGCTGGCCGTGAGGCCGCCGTCCGAGCGCTCTCTGGCAAGGGTTTGGTTATTAACAAGCTTACAGATCGCACACCAGTGCCGTTTAATGGCCCCAAAGCGCGCAAGCCAAGACGAGTATAATTTTTTAAATAATTATTATGATTATTGGACCAAAATATAAAATTTGCCGGCGACTCGGGAGTCGCGTCTTTGGCAAATGCGAAACAACTAAATTTAGCATCTCCGGCTCGGGCCAGATGCAAAAGAAACCGGGTGGTCGTCGGCCCAAGCAGTTATCAGAATACGGCCAGCAATTATTGGAGAAACAAAAAGCACGCTATACTTATCTCTTGAAGGAGCGACAATTTGCGACTTATGTTAAACGTGTCCGCGATCATCGCTTGGACGCTAGCGCGGGCGAGACGCCAAATGCTGTTCTCTATAAAGCGCTGGAGAGCAGACTAGATAACGTGGTGTTCCGTCTCGGCTTGGCGCCCAGCCGCGCCGCCGCTCGGCAGATGGTGACTCACGGCCACATTGTCGTTAACGGTCGGCGCTTGAATGTGCCGTCGCATCAGCTCAAGACCAGCGACGTGGTGGCGATCCGGCCACAGAGTTTGCGCTTAGGCATTGCCAAACTGACGGAAAATAATGCCGCCACAGAGAATGCGCAGAAGGGTCGCAGTGTGCCAGCGTGGTTGAGCTATAACGAGGAGAAGCGCGAGGGCAAGCTGGTGGCCGCTCCACTGTATGGCGAGATGGCCAGCGACTTGAACTTTGGTGCCATTTTGGAGTTCTACAGTCGAGTGTAAATTTGCAAAAAGTTTAGAAATTTTATTTTTAATTATTTAATTTAAAAAACATGATCGACACAAACATTATCTTGCCTTCCAAGCCAAAAGTTATTAGCGAAGATTCTCTCAAGGGCACATATGAGATTGAGGGTTTGTATCCGGGCTATGGCCACACACTCGGCAATTCGCTCCGACGGATTATTTTGTCGTCACTCGCTGGCACGGCCATCACGGCGGTCAAGATTACTGGCGCGGATCACGAATTTTCCACCATTTCGGGCATCAAAGAAGATGCGATTATGATTATTTTGGCGCTCAAGAAGATCAGATTTAATCTCTCTGGTGATGAACCGGTGAAAGTGCAGCTAAGCGCGAAGGGTGTGGGCGAAGTGAAGGCGGGTGATATCAAGGGCGGCAGTCAGATTGAGATTTTGAACAAAGACCTAGTGATTGCTAATCTCACAGACAAGAAAGCGAATCTAGAAATTGAGATGACGGTGGAGAAAGGCTTGGGTTATGTAACAAAAGATCTAATCAGAAGTGATCGGAATGAAATTGGCACGATCTTCTTAGACGCGGCCTTCACGCCCATCAGACAGGCTAGTTATGAGGTAGAAAACATGCGTGTGGGTGACAAAACTAACTACAATCGCTTGAGATTAAATATTGAAACTGATGGTACGCTCACGCCGCACGAGGCTCTGGAGCGCGCTATCTATATTATGATTATGCAGCTCAAGGCGGTGGTGGGCTTCCAGGAAGCTGAAATGTCTAACGAGAGCGTGTCTGGCGGGTCAGAGTCTGGTAGTACAAATAAGAAAAGCAAAAAAGCTACTGACCCAGCTAAATTAAAAATCGAGGATCTGGAACTGCCAGCCAGGACGATTAAATTGCTAACAGAAGAAGGGATCAAAACGCTCGGTGGCTTGGCACGCAAGAGTGAGGAAGATTTGCTGGCGATCGATGGCATGGGCGAGAAGAGCGTGGCCGAAGTTAAAGAAATGCTAGAGGCTAATGATTTAAGTCTCAAAGCTTAATTTTTATTTATTAAACTGACATGAGGCACCACAATACAAACAGAAAGTTCGGTCGAGAGAAAAATCAACGCTTAGCGCTCTTACGCTCGCTGGCTGAGGGCTTGCTGGAGAAAGGTCGGATCAGAACGACAGCCGCTAAGGCCAAAGAGTTGCGGCCGTTTGTGGAGAAGCTGATTACCCGCGCGCGAGTAGATAATCTCGCTAACCGGCGTTTGCTGATTAAAAAGCTGGGCACGGCTGGCCGGGTCAAGAAGCTGATGGCGAGCGTGGCGCCGAAATATATTGACAGAGCTGGTGGTTATACTAGGATAGTCAAACTACCGCCACGCAAGAGCGATAGCGCCAAGCAGGCGATGATCGAGCTGGTGTAAAATAAATATCATGACTGAAACTGCTAACAATAACAACAAAATTTACAAGATAGACGCCACGGGCCGAGTGCTAGGTCGCGTGGCGAGCGAGGTGGCCATGATCTTACGGGGCAAGACTGATCCTAACTTTCTGCGTCACGTGGCCCCTAATACCCGGGTGGAGATCAGTAATGCCAGCAAGATGAAATTGGCAACACCTAAGCTGAAAGCCAAGACTTATGCGCGTTATACTGGCTATCCAGGTGGTCTTAAATTGCCAAGCCTGGAGCAAGTTATTGCCAAAAAAGGTTACAGCGAACCGCTAAGATTGGCGATTAAGGGCATGTTGCCACGCAATAAACTGCGCGCCAAGTTTATGACTAAGCTGACTATCTCTGAATAAATTATAATTATATTATGACTGTTAAACTAGCAAAATATTATGAGGGTGTGGGCAAGCGCAAAGAGGCCATTGCGCGGGTGCGTTTGATCGAAGATGGCAAGAGCCACTTTACAGTTAACGATGTGCCGCTCGAGAAAGCTTTCCCTACAGAAATTATGCGGCGTTATGCCCAGGTGGTGCTGGAGAAGAACACGAGTGCTGGCAAATTGTCTGTAAGCGCGCGCGTCGCCGGTGGCGGGCGTAACGCCCAAGCCGAGGCGGTAGCGCTCGGCTTGGCGCGCGCTCTGGTGGTGATGACGCCAGAGCTCCGGACCACGATGCGCCAGGGCAAGCACTTGACGCGAGATGCTAGAATCAAGGAACGGCGCAAGTTCGGCCTTAAGAAGGCGCGCAAAGCGCCACAGTGGAGCAAGCGCTAGTTATTTTATAAAATTTATTAAGCTAATTAAACATAAAAATTATGGCTCATTTTATTTGCACGGAGTGTCGGGGTCTTGCGGAAGCACCGGGTGTTTGCCAGACACCAGATTGTACCCAGAATGGCGATATGCTCGAAGAATGTAACTGCGAAGATGGTGAACACACGGATCTTGACCTGAAGAAAAAGGCTGGTGCTGATGACGAAGATCTTGGTTAGGCTAGATTAAGTTATTTTTAGTCAAATAATGGCAGAAGAAAAAGACTTAGAATTTGTGGAAGAAACAGAAGATGGCAGTGAGCTAACTGGCGAGCAGGCGGTCAAGAAATTGCGGGAAAAGTTGGAGTTATCTCAGTCTGAGAGACAAGAATTTCTCGAAACTAGTCAGAGATTAAGGGCGGATTATGTGAACTTGAAGAGAGAAACTGAAAGCAGTCAGATTGAGTTAATAAAATTTGCTAATCAGAAATTGTTGTTGGACTTGCTTGGTTTGGCTGATAACTTTGAGCTCGCTTTTGCTAACAAAAACGCTTGGGAACAAGCACCGCCAGAGTGGCGCCAGGGTGTGGAGCAGATTTATCAGAAACTCAGAGAATTATTTAAGCAGTATCAGCTAGAAGAAATTGCGGCGCTAAACCAGCCTTTTGATCCCGAGCAACATCAAGCGCTAGCGACACTTGACACAGATAATCCAGAACAAGATAATACCGTCGCGGAGGTGATCCAGAAAGGTTATAAACTACACAGTAAGATTATCCGGCCAGCTGGCGTCAAAATTTATCAAGTAAAATTAGCAAAATAATTTAATAAAAATAACTATAAAATTATGGCTAAAATTTTAGGCATTGATTTGGGAACGACTTACTCGGCGATGGCTTATATCGAGGGTGGGCAGCCCAAGATTATTGAGAATGCGGAAGGCGTGCGCACCACGCCCTCGATTGTCGCATTGGCGAAATCTGGGGAGAGGCTAGTTGGTCTGCTGGCCAAGCGCCAGGCTGTGACTAATCCCAAGAATACGGTGTATGGGGTGAAGCGCATGATGGGTCACAAGTTCTCGGATCCAAATGTGGAAAAAGATAAAAAGCTTGTGCCTTACGAGATTGCGGAAGCGGATGGTGGCGGCGTAAAAATTAAATTAGGTGACAAGTTTTCCAGACCAGAAGAAATTTCGGCCATGATTTTGCAAAAGTTGAAGAAAGATGCGGAAGCTAAGTTGGGTGAGAAGATCGAAGAAGCGGTGATCACTGTGCCGGCTTACTTTGACGATTCGCAACGCAAGGCCACGCGTGATGCGGGCGAGATCGCGGGCTTTAAAGTCCGGAGGATCATTAACGAACCAACAGCCGCGGCGCTGGCTTACGGCTTTAACAAGCGCAAAGATGAGAAAATCGCCGTGTATGACTACGGCGGCGGCACATTTGATATTTCTATCTTAGACATCACCGGATCAGAGGGCGACCAGAGCATTATGGTTAAGTCGACTGATGGCGACTCGCACTTGGGTGGCGAAGATATTGACCAGAAAATTATCCGGTGGATTGCGGATGAATATAAAAAAGAAAGCGGCATAGATGTGACAAAAGATGAACTCGCTTTGCAACGCTTGAAAGAAGCGGCAGAGAAAGCGAAACACGAACTCTCTACAACTTTAGAATCAGAAATCAACATTCCGTTTATTACTTCTGATGCGTCCGGGCCAAAGCACTTGTTATTGAAACTATCGCGCGCGAAATTGGAAGATCTTGCACGGGAATTTATCGACCGATCTATTAGTATTACAAAAAGGGCAGTGGAAGCATCTGGTTACAGTCTGTCAGAGATTAATGAAGTGATTCTCGTTGGCGGGCAAACCAGAATGCCGGCAATTATTGAGGCGGTGAAGCAATACTTTGGCAAAGAGCCGAATCGCTCGATTAATCCAGATGAGGTTGTAGCGGCCGGCGCGGCGATCCAGGCCGGAATCTTCCAGGGTGATGTGAAAGATGTTTTGCTACTAGATGTAATTCCACTTTCGCTTGGCATCGAGACATTTGGTGGCGTGAGCACTAAGCTAATCGAGCGCAATACAACTATTCCGAGTTCAAAAGCGCAGATTTTCTCTACGGCGGCGGATAATCAAACATCAGTTGAGATCCACATCACGCAAGGCGAGCGTCAGATGGCGGCAGATAATAAGTCGTTGGGGAGATTTATTTTAGACGGCATTCCACCATCACCGCGCGGCTTGCCGCAGGTGGAAGTAACTTTTGACGTTGACGCTAACGGCATCTTGAACGTCAAAGCCAAAGACAAAGCTACGAATCGTGAACAGTCTATCCGGATCGAAGCCAGGTCTGGCTTATCAGATGCGGATATTGAGAAAATGAAGAAAGATGCAGAATTGCATGCCGAAGAAGATAAACAGAAAAAGGAAACAGCTGAATCTAAAAATCTCGCCGAGCAACTAATCTACACTGCCGAAAAAGCGCTAAAAGACGCCGGTGATAAAATCTCGAGTGAAATTAAGACGGATGTTGAGGCAAAAATTGCTGATTTGCGAAAAGTAAAAGACGGCGCTGATTTAACTGCAATCAAGCAAGCCACGGGAGCACTCTCGACTTCGATGCAGAAAATTGGTGAAGCGATGGCGAAAAACGCGCAAGCAAATCCAGAACAAGCAAATACTGAACCGAAACCTGACGAAAATGGTGGAGCAGAGAATGTTCGTGACGCGGAAACTAAATAAAAAGTTCACAGATAAATAATTAATGAAAGATTATTACGCTGTTTTGGGAATAGAGCGAACTGCGACAAAAGACGAGATTCGCAAAGCTTTTACGCGCCTGGCGCACAAACATCATCCCGATAAAAAAGGCGGCAATGAGAGCAAGTTCAAAGAAGTGAACGAAGCTTATCAGGTCCTCTCTGATGATGCTAAGCGACAGCAATACGATCATGTTGGCACGACCGGTGGCGCTGGTATGGGCGGCAATGGCGGCTGGGACTTTAGCAACTTTAGCGGCGCCGATGGTGCGGGCATGAACTTCGACTTTGGCGAGATTTTCAGTGATTTCTTCAACAACGCTGGTGGTAGAGCCGGGCAGAGAATCCGCCGGGGACGAGATATTTCGGTTGATATCCAGATTCCGTTTACTGAAGCAATTTTTGGCACCGAACGGAATGTGTTGATCACGAAAGTTGGCACTTGCGATACATGCCAAGGCTCTGGCGCGAGCGAAAACTCTACCCGCAAGACTTGCGCTACCTGTAATGGCAAAGGGCAAATTCAAGAAACTCGGCGCTCGTTCTTGGGTAACTTTACTACTGCGCGTGAGTGTGAGACTTGCAATGGCAGCGGCAAAGTGCCAGAGAAGCCGTGCGCCACTTGCCACGGACGCGGCGTCTTGCGCAAAACGGAAGAGGTCAAGATTACCATCCCGGCCGGTACAGATAATGGTGAGATGATCAGATTGTCTCAGCGGGGTGAGGCTATCCCGAGTGGCGTGGCTGGTGACTTGTACGTGCGCGTGCATGTGGAACCGCATCAGACCTTTAAGCGCGACGGTCACAACTTGACGATGAATTTGGAAATTAAGCTTAGCGATGCTTTGCTCGGCGCGGAATATGCGATCAAAACGCTGGACGGCCAGATTACACTAAAAATTCCGGAGGGAATAAATTATGGCGAAATTCTGCGCGTTAAGCAGCAGGGTGTGCCGCAAGGCCACGCTACCAGCAAGCGCGGCGATCTCTTGATCCGGATTATTACCAAAACACCAACCAAGCTTTCCAAAAAAGCGAGAATTTTAGTAGAGGAGTTGAAGGGGGAGGGGGTTTAGCTAATTGAGTTTGAGATTCTGTGGCTTTTGTGATACGATTTGGGTACAAAAAAATACTGATATCTTATGGTGAAAAGAACCTTCGTTTTAACGGGGAAAGACCTAAAAATAGCTGAGATTTACAGCTTAGTTAACGACCCAAGTATTAACGTAGAAGTCTCTCCAGAAGCTCTGGAAAACATCAAGAAGTCTAATCTATTTATTGAAAAAAGAAAGAAGGATGGTGTTGTGTATGGCCTGAACACTGGCTTTGGTCCAATGGCTTCTTATTTGGTCAGTGATACCGAGATAATTAATCTTCAGTATAACTTAGTAAGAAGCCACGCGGTTGGGATGGGCGAACCAATAAGTGAAACCTACTCTCTTGCCGCAATGCTTGTACGTCTGAATACTTTGATCAAAGGTTATTCTGGTGTGTCGATTGATTTGATTAATAAATTGTTGTGTTTTATCAACAAACGTATCGTCCCCGTTATTTATGAACATGGTGCGGTGGGCACTAGTGGCGACTTGGTACAGTTGGCTCATATTGCCCTTGCTCTAATTGGTGAAGGTGAGGTTTTTTATGAAGGTGTCAGGCAATCAACATCGGTTGTTATTAGCAAACTCGGAATCGAGCCTCATCAGTTGAGGATCAAAGAGGGTTTAGCATTGATTAACGGCACTTCGGTAATGAGCGCAATCGCAGCCATTTTGTGTGTTAATGCTACAAGCGTTTTAAACACTGAAACAAAATTGGGAGCATTGTCGTTGGAGCTGGTCCGCGCCTTCAAAGATAGTCTTGATGAGAAATTGCATCAACTGCGACCGCACCCGGGTCAGGTGTATGTCGCTGAGCGGTTAAGAACCATTCTCGATTCTTCAAAACTAATGCGGGATCGAGAAATGTTTACTCCGGAACGAGATCAGACTAATTCGGTCAACAAAATCTCTGAGATGGTTCAGGAGGTTTACTCTATCCGTTGTTTGGCCCAGATACTCGGACCAGTTTACGAGTCAATTGAGAAAGCCAGAGAAATTATTGAAGTAGAAATAAACTCGGCTACCGATAACCCAATCGTTGATTGGGAACAAGAGCGGTTTCTCCATGGCGGCAACTTCCATGGCGATTACGTGGCTTATGCTGTTGATCAACTCAAGATGACCATGGTTAAACTAAGTATCCTTTCCGAAAGACGGATTAATTTTTTCTTGAACACTAACGTGAATAAGTCTTTCCCGCCATTTTTGAACCTCAAACAACCAGGGTTAACTTTGGCATTACAGGGTTTACAATTTGTGGCCACTTCAACCACAGCCCAGAACCAAACTCTGGCTTTCCCGCAATATGTTCACTCTATTTCAACTAATGGTGACAATCAAGATGTGGTAAGCATGGGTACTGATGCGGCACTATTGTGCGCAAAAGTAATTGAAAATAATTACATTGTCCAAGCAATCGAACTAGTCACTTTATCTCAATGCGTAGATTTCCTAAGATGCTCGGACCAGCTCTCAAATTCGACTAAAGAAATGTTTGCTGGGATTAGAAAGATTTTTCCCGAAGTAATGGACGATCGAGTGATTATAGATGATCTGAAAAACGCTGTCGGGTTTCTGAAATCAAAGTCTCATTAGTTTGCCAAGATGCAACAGCCAATATTTTTTAAGAATCGTTCGGAAATACCAGCTGGTGCTGAAATAATTGACTCTGTTGAAGGCAGCCTTCGCGAGCTTTTCTTTATCCAGAATCCTCAGTTCAAAAAAGAAATGCCAACGGCGGTTGGGCCACTGAAAGAATTCCTGTCCACACAAAAAACCGAGGGGATTTGGATCTATTTGCCTTGGAGTAAAAAGATCATTCACTCTCTACCAGAGGAGTTATACTACAAATTGAGGACCACTCGTAACAGAAATATTATTAACGATGCCGAACAAACTAATTACCGGAGCATCTCTGTGGGCATTGCTGGTTTATCTGTTGGTTCGGCTATTCTCTCGGCGCTGGTAACAAGTGGCGGTCCCAAAAAATTGAAAATTGCCGACTTTGATACTATTGAGGTTTCTAATCTTAACAGAATCCACGCAAAAATTACTGATCTCGGTAGTAACAAGGCCGAAGTAGCAGCAAGAAATGTTTGGGAATTAGATCCCTTTGCTGAGTTATCAGTTTGGAGTTCTGGTGTTACTAAAGACAATATCGAAGATTTTGTGGCTGGGGCGCCAAAGCTGGATGTATTTATTGATGAAATGGACAGCATTGATCTAAAGATTATTTCTCGCCTAGTGTGTAAAAAACTTAAGATTCCAGTCTTGATGGCGACAGACAATGGTGACGGAATAATACTAGATGTAGAGAGATTTGACCTTGAGCCGGATAGAAAGATTTTCCATGGTTTAGTTCAGAATGAGATTGATGAGAATTCTCCATCTGACTTTGCTAATTTGGACTTTAAGAAGTGGTTGAGGCTAGCTACTATGATTGTCCACCCAGACTTTCTAACAGAAAGAATGATTGATTCTATACCGCAAATTGGTAAGACTATTTCAGCTATTCCTCAATTGGGTACAAGTGCTTCGGTTGCCGGTACGGCTACTTCGTTTGTGGTAAGAAGAATTGCTAATAAAGAAGCCATGCCATCTGGCAGGTATACTCTTAATTTTGAAGAGGTCTTTATTCCCGGGTATAAAGATCCTGTTTCAGTGGAACAGAGAGATAACAAGAAGAAAAAGTTTTTGGCAGCTTTTAAATAAGTTATCATGAATCTAAAATCGAACAAGTTTTCTGTTGACTTCAAAAGGATCAGAAGCATAAAGGCTTATAGAAGTTTTTTATTGAGACACAAAATAAAACTGAGCTCGCTCAAAACATCTAAAGACCTTCTTAAATTGCCGGTGACTGATAAGGCCAGTTATATTAACAAGTTTAGACCAGAGAGTTTGTTATTTAAGGGCAAAGTCCCACCGATGATTTCTGCTAGTTCCGGATCGTCGGGACAGCCTAATTTCTGGTTTCGCGACGATAAACAAGAAGAAGTTGGCGGCGAAATACATCGGATTATTCTAGATAAGATCTTTGATATTAATAAAAAAGACAGCACCTTGGTGGTAATTTGCTTCTCCATGGGCGTTTGGATTGCGGGCAGCTATACGCTTAGTAGTTTCCGTTATACAGCCAGGAAAGGTTACAGCCTGAGTGTCATTTCACCTGGTATTGATAAAGAAGACACCTTAAATATTCTGAAAAATTTGGCCCCAAGATTCAAGAACTTGATTTTGGCGGGTTACCCACCGTTTATTATGGATGTTATTAACGATGCCGCTAAAGAGGGGATTGAATTAAAAAACAGGAAGATAAAAATAATCACCTCTGGTGACAAGTTCTCCGAGAAATGGCGCTCGGATCTACTGGCGATGCTTAACGAGAAAGACATGAACGCGTCTCTCATTGGTATTTATGGTTCGGCAGACGCTGGAATATTGGGTCACGAAACACCCCTATCGATTTTCTTGAGAAGAGAGACCCTGGCAAACAAAGCACTAGGTCAGGAACTTTTTGGTGACCGAGTTGGACCAATTCCAGCCCTAGTACAGTATTACCCCTCAGAGGTCAATTTTGAAACTGTTTCAAACGAGCTAGTTCTAACCACCAAGACGGCCATGCCACTTATGCGATACAACATTCACGATACCGGAAGAACCTTAAATTATGCGGAAATAAAAAACATTTTAGATAAGCATAATTTAACAAAAAAGGCGGTCAAATTTGGTTTGAATTACTGGAAACTGCCACTCTTGATCTTAAGTGGTAGAACAGATGTTGCTGTTACTTTTTATGCATTAAACATCTACCCAGAAAATATCAAATCTTCGATTGAAGACCCAAGAATAACCAAATTTCTCACCGGAAACTATAGTGCTTTCAGTAAAACGTCAGAGAAAAGTAAGACGGAGAGACTCTATATAAAACTAGAATTAGCCAACCCGAAGATAAATGGCAAGAAGATTCACCGATTGGTAACGAATGTTTTGGTCGAAAAGCTAAGTGAGCTTAACATCGAATACAGAAAGTTGCGCTCAGCCATAGGCAAAAAAGCTCTGCCAGTGGTTATTTTCACAAACCCCAACGACAATGGCCTAAACAACATCAATGAAAGAAGGCTCTTGTCTTTGAACGGAAAAAAACCGAAAGTTATTTTAATGAAATAATGTCAAACGACGATATCCAGGAGATTATTGACTTAGCCATCTGGGCCCCATCGGGAGACAACTCTCAACCATGGAGGTTCCAGATTATCGAAAACAAGTTACGAATCTTTAATATACCGAACCGCGATAATCCTATATTAAACTTTCAACAAAGTGGGTCGTATCTTGCTCATGGCGCTTTAATCGAAAACCTCAATCTTTTAGCAAAAGTCCGTGGTTACGATTCAACGATAATTCTTTTTCCAGATAAAACAAACTCAGATTTTGTAGCAGAGATCACTCTAGTGAGAAATGCGTTGGGTCAGGTATCTGATAATCTCGAACAATACGTGAGCAAGAGACACACCAATCGCAAACCTTATCAAACTGAACCACTTGATGAGCCTACGGCTGAAGCATTGAAAGGAGCCGTGAGTCAAGAATATGGTCAAGTCGTTTTAGTTACTGATAGAAAAAAGATAGACCAAGTGGCGCCACTTCTCAGTAATATGGAGAGAATCGCTCTCGAGAACAAGGATCTCCACCATTCTTTTTTTAGAAGTATCTTTTGGAACAAAGTTAGAAATCAAAAGGGAAAACCAGGATTGTTTATAGAAACTCTAGAGTTGCCACCACCCGCTAGGCCACTTTTTAAGTTATTAAAATTTTGGCCGGTGACCTGTTTTGCTAATTTTTTTGGCTTCTCACGTTTGGCAAGCAAGGGTAACGCTAAACTTTATGCCCAATCTGGTGCCTATATTGCAATTATGAGTAAGCAAGACGATCCAGTGGGTTTTGTAAATGCCGGACGCTTGATGCAGAGAGCCTGGCTGACTGCAACTTCCCTCAGTCTTAGCGTCCAACCAGTCACCGGGGTTTTATTTATGGGTCGACGCTTTCTCTCTGGTGACACGGGCGATTTTACTCAAGAACATGTTGATTTGGCCGTTTCTTCTTATCAAAAACTGCGGTCGATAGTTGGTCTTTCGGATCAAGATACTATCGCAATACTACTTCGTGTTGGATATGGAAAAACAGCAACGGCGAGATCGGGAAGGATGGATCCGGTCTACGCCTAGAACAAGAAGTGAGTCCTTTAAACTAAGTGTTATTTAATTTATACTTAAGACACCAAACTATATGGGAATGGGAAAAAGGTTAATAGAAGTCAACGGTATTGTGCAAGACCTAAGGTCGCTTAAAAGTATGGGCGACGGTCAGCACGATTACGCGATTGAGCAGAATATTATTTTTTTTGAAGCAATTAAAAATCCGATAAGCTATTTAAAATGGTTATTTTGGCAGGCCCCCAAAATTAATGGTCACGAATTACAGGAAATAAATGATCTTTTGCCCAAATATGATTTATTTATGCATACCAAACTTATTGAGATGGAGAAGAAAAGATTTCCTGGTTTAGTCGAACCAATAGTTGATCGTCTAACAAATTTAATTAACCAAGAACTACGAACGGTGACCCTGATTAATCTTGGTAGTGGTGGAATGGAAGTCGAGAGACAGGTGATAAATAGGCTCATAAAAATGGGCCATGACTATCCTGTTGTTTTTGTTGGCGTTGACCAATCTAGCGAGACTCGTCTGTTAGCAAGGAATAATCTTGCTTCCTTTGAAAGAAAGATCTTGATCACCGAAAAGGATGATCTTTCTCAAATTGATCTAGATAAAATAAAAAGCAAAGATCAAAATAATCAGTATAAAGTTGTTCTTTGCGGAAATGATATTTTTAGACTGCCCGATAATTTTAAGAAAAAATACTTTGATTTTGGGTTACACTCACTTTTCAGACATCATCTTAATGAAAAACAAAAAAATAGATTAGATGAGGTTTTGCAATCAATTGCGGATACCACGCTGGAATATGACGGCTTTAAAGATTGGTTTGGGATCTTGCCCCAAACCATAATCGGTTGGAAACACCCTGTTTTTTTGAACGCAGAAATTTTTTCAAATTTACGTTTTTCTACAAAGTTTAAAATAAAACAGGAAGTTGAAAAAAGGGGCTGGAGGAGTGTTAAATTGAATTTTTCAAAAATAGGATACTACTTGCTACAATGTTATCACTAAACTTTTCACTCCTAAATAATCTCGGTCTCTTATCTGTAGCCGTAACCATAGCTGGTATGCTAATTTTGGGATTTACCATTTTTTTTAATGGCCGAAAGAGTATTACCAATCGGGCGTTTTTAATATTATCGTGGTCCGCGGCATTTTGGAGTCTTGTTAATTATATAAGTTATCAGATAAAAGCTAATTCGGGAGCAATCTTTTTTTGGAGATTAGAATTATTTTTTGCTGTTTGGTTTGCCTTTTCTCTATTTTATTTTTTGATAGTATTTCCTCAACAAAAAGGCGTTTCCCAAAAAAAAGGTATTTTAATGGTTTTTAGCGCCTCTGTATTCGTTTCTATTTTAACGTTAACACCTCTCGTTTTTCGTGAAGTTACCGCCGTAAATGAAAACGGTTACGTATCAAAAATAAAAAATGGCTGGGGGATGGCTTTATTTGGTGGCCTAGTCGCAGTTTTGTTACTTTCTGGTTTGTATGTTTTCATTAAAAAAACATTAAAGGTAGCGCGGCCTAACAAAAAACCCTTTTCCCTTATTTTAATCGGAATGATCACAAGCTGGTCATTAATTATAGTATTTAATTTCTTACTCCCCGCCTTTTTTGATAATCCAAGATTTATTCCGCTCGGTGCTTTATTCATCTTTCCTCTAATTGCTTTCACCTCCTATGCCATCATTAAACACGGCTTATTGAATATCAAAGTGGTCACGACCGAAATCCTAACCTTTATCCTTGCCGTTGTCACTTTCTCGGAAATTATTTTTGCGACGGAGTTGTCGCAGATTATTTTCCGGAGTAGCGTGTTTTTGCTCGTGCTAGTCTTTGGGATCTTGCTCATCAAGGGCGTGCGTAAAGAAGTCGAACAGCGGGAAAAAATCGAAATTTTGGCGACCGAGTTGACCCTGGCAAACGATAAACTGCGCGAACTGGATAAGCAGAAAACGGAATTCCTCTCCATCGCCTCGCATCAGTTGCGGGCGCCACTGACGGCAATTAAAGGCTACTCGTCGCTCTTACTCGAGAAATCTTTCGGCGAGATTAGTGAGAAAGTAAGGGGCGCGGTAGATGTGATCTTCCAATCCAGTCAGAAGCTAGTGACGGTAATTGAAGATTTTCTTAACATCACGCGCATTGAGCTGGGTAAAATGAAGTACGAAATGGCCCAAGTGGATCTGAAGCAATTGGTTGAGACGGCCGTTAAAGAGTTGCATAATCAAATCGCGGCGAAAGGTTTGGAGTTGAGGGTGAATATTCCGACCGGTTTGGACTTCAAAGTCAACGCTGATGCCGGCAAGATCGCGCAGGTCATTGGTAACTTGATTGATAATGCGACTAAGTACACTAAACAGGGTAGTATCACGATTTCTCTTAGCAAGCCGCTGGGCACAAGCAAAGTGCGATTGGAAATTACCGACACGGGCATTGGTATGACGCCCGGTGCTCACGCCCAACTCTTCCAGAAGTTTACCCGTGCCACCGATGCCGGCAAGGTCAATATTATCGGCACTGGCTTGGGCCTGTATGTGGCCAAGCAGATCGTGGAGGCGCATCATGGCCAGATCTGGGCCGAGTCGCCCGGGCCGGGCAAGGGAAGTGTGTTTTATGTTGAGATTTAAAATAAAATAACAGTGAACAATTCAGAAACTATGCGTAGAGATTTTATTATAATTGGGGTAGTGATTCTCTTTTTCTTGCTTGGGTTTTTCTGGTGGAGTGGCGTCAACGTAGACGAACAAACACCAGTAGGTATGGACAATAAAAGCGTTATAACTGAGAAATTTACAATTTCCGCTACCAAAGTGGGTACGCATTCTACGGTTTTTAAAAAGTACGCTTCGGGTAAGGTCGAGGCAGTATTAGAATTTGAAGAAGCGATTGCCGCTGATGATTCTGGAAATTATTGGGCCAGTTTACCAGCAAATGTCGCATCCACACCTGATTCCAGCAAATTGGCTTATATTGATACACAAGGATTAAAGATCCGAAGTCTAGATGATGCTCAAGATGTTATTCTGGTTGAAAAACTAGGAGAATCTAGGGATACGATAAAGGGGTATCATAATTGGAACCCGTCTATGGGGAATGCTAGTTCGATCCATAAACCACGCTGGTCATCAAACGGTAAATATATCTCTTTCTTGATTGCTCAGTATGAGGGATCTAGACTAGGGGTGATCGATATTGCTGAGCGTAAACTCACATTTGGTCCCAGGAGCGGGCGACAGACTTGGTCTAGGGTTGGTAACAGTTTACTGTTGATCTCTAGTTCTAATGACTGTGACGGATGTGAAAATAAAGTTTTAGTTTTAGATGCAGAAACTGGGAAAATGCGAGAGATGGCTAAGGAAGTACTTAGACTGGTAGAAAAAGACTATTTACCAGAATAAAAAAACGGACAAGCATTTGTGGTGCCTGTCCGTTGTTATTGTCTAAAACTTTCTTACACCAGATCAAGGTTTGTTTGTGGAAGGATAGTAAGCATAGCGCAATCCGTCAGAACATTGCGTCTTGAAGTAGGAAAACGGGTGTCCTTCAAGCGTCACGAGTTCCATGCCCGGAGTATCCTGGGCGCCGCTCTCATTCTTTCGTACCGCAAAATGCATATGAGTTCCCTTGGATTCGCCGGTATTTCCAACAACGCCGATTTGAGTACCCGTGGTCACGTATTGCCCAGGAGTTACCGTCAAGCTGCCATCTTTAAGATGTAGGTACCTCGTAGTGTAGCCGTCCCCATGGTCAATGACGATATAATTACCGTTACCAACCACTGGGGGCACGGCAAGGACCATTCCATCAGCAGCAGCGCCGACCGGGACATCAAAACCTTGTTCAACCACTCCTGCGACATAGTAGGAGTCATCAAAATCTAAAGAATAATAGTTTATTCCGGCATGGTATGGGTCAGGGACGCTTGAAGCGCAGTCGGTGCCTCCAGCTTCCGTAGTTAGTAGCCAGCTCTTGCCGCCAGGTAGTGGCATTTTGAGAGCCAGCCCACCGGGCGGAAGCACGCCTTGCCCACCTCCTTCGGGATAGTAAACCGCATAAGCCATCGGCCCAAGACAAAGTGACTTTTGATCACGACAACGTTCATCGCCCGCACAAACCTGCTCCACTATCTGAATGAGAGCATTCATGACTTCTGCGTAGCTAACACCCGCTGTCTTTATCTCCGAGATTATTTGCCACAAATCGTCAGTGCCAGCCTTGGTAAAGCCAGCGTTGCTACAAGTGGCATAGGCCAGATCCTTTTTGGAATACAGTTCATCGAGCTTAGTGCCACAACCGGAGAAGCTGATCGTGATAAAGGGCAAGATCAACAAACTTTTCCTCCACATTTTCCTCATCATTTCGTCACACAGACCTTTCTAGAACGCTTTTGGGCGTTCGTTTGTAAGAGTGTTTTTAGTTTATTAAATTGACAAGCAACGAGGGAGACTATTTTAAGTATAAATTAAATCTGTTATGATGTAGACAAATGTCTGTGGATAAAAAGATTTTATTGTCGGGTGTCAAGCCAACAGGGCAAGTGCATATTGGTAATTATTTCGGCGCCATGCGGCAGTTTGTGGATTTGCAAGATAATTATCAGGCTTTTGTGATGCTGGCCGACTACCACGCGCTCACGACCAATCAAGATCCAGCTCAACTGCGCACGGATATTATGCACTTGGTAGCGAGTTATCTCGCGATTGGTCTGGATCCAGAAAAAGTCGTGCTTTTTAAGCAATCAGATGTGCCAGCCCACACCGAGCTAGCTTGGATCTTCAACTGTCTCACCACGATGCCATATCTCATGCGCGCGCATGCTTATAAAGACGCTGAAGCGAAGAATAAAGAGGTGAGTGTCGGCCTTTTTGATTATCCACTTCTCATGTCAGCCGATATTCTGCTTTATTCGCCAGACGTCGTCCCAGTTGGTCTTGATCAGAAACAGCACTTAGAAATAGCGCGCGACACAGCTGAGAAATTCAACAGAGTTTATGGCGAGACTTTTAATTTACCTGAGCCAGTTATCTTAGAAAATGTAAAAACCGTGATTGGCTTGGACGGTCAGAAAATGAGCAAGAGTTATCGCAATACGATTCCACTTTTTGCCAGCGAGAAAGAGCTGAGACAACTCGTGATGAGTATCAAAACTGACTCTAAAACAGAATCCGAGCCGAAGAATCCGGAAGAATGTAATGTTTTTGCGCTACATAAATTATTTAGTGAAAAAGATTTAGCTGATCTGAAAAAACGTTATGTGGAAGGTCAGATTGGTTATAAAGAAAGCAAAGAAATCTTAGCAACGAATATGAATAGCTATCTTGCGCCAATGCGCGAGAAGTATGAAAATTTAATTCAAGATTCTGGTAAACTCGTGCAGATTCTGGAAGATGGCGCCAAGAAAGCACGCGAGATTGCTGACAAGAAGATGCAAGGAGTGAAGAGAAAAGTTGGCGTGAGTTTTTAAAATTAAATAAACAATGGCAAAAGCGTTAGGCAAAAAAGACTATATCAATGGTCTTAAGACCATTTTTTCTTATCTTGGCCATCATCGGCAGAAGATTATCCAGCTATCGGTGCTGGCGGTTTTATTGTCTTTGGCAAATGGTTTTGCACCACTTGTCACGGGTAAATTATTCGACAGCGTTGTCCAGCAAGATAATAAAGTTTGGTTCTTTTTGATTGGCTGGTTTGCTTTATTGCTGGTATCAAATGTTGCGGATCAGATCAGAGCTTTTCGCAGCGACACTCTAGGACGAAGATTGTACACGGATTACATTCTTAAAGCTTATAATTATCTTTTAGACTTACCATTATCGTTTCATAAAAAAAGAAAAATTGGCGCAATAATTAATACCACCCAAACTAGCGCGGCGGCACTGGAAGATATCTCTAGCAACACTATTTCCAACCTAATACCGCAGTTCTTGAGCATTCTCGTCGCGACAATTGTTACTTTCTTCATTAATTATTGGCTTGGGTTAGTGATGTTTGCTGGTGTGGCGGCTTATTGTGTTGTCTTGATTCGAACTCTCGGACCAAGTGCAATGCTCCAACGAAAAAGTCGCAAGGCTTGGCAAGGAGCTTGGCGCACTGCTCACGATAGTATTGATAATGTGTACTCGGTTAAACAAATGGCGGCAGAAAATTATGAGCAACAGAAAAATAAAAAGAATTTAGTAGACCGAGCCCTCGGTAGTCAGTTGAAAATTTATCAACTGATGAATGGTTTGAGACTCAAGCAAAAAGTAATTATTATCTCCACCCAGGCAGTTGTTTTCTTTCTTGCTATTATTTTTATCCAGCATGGCGGGATGACGATCGGCGAATTGATCACGCTTAATGCTTATAGTGGCATGTTGTTTGGACCGTTTATTATTCTCGGTAATCACTGGCGCAGTATTGAGAATGGCATGATCGCTTTAGAAGAATCAGAAAAAGTTTTGCAATTGCCAACAGAGAAATATATTCCAGAAAACTTAGTTAAGCTAGATAAATTTGCGGGCCAGATTGAGTTTAAGAATGTCAGTTTTTATTACGAGAAGCAAAAGTCAGTCTTGAAGAATATAAATTTTCAGGTTAAACCGGGCGAAGTGGTGGCGCTGGTTGGAGAATCTGGCGTAGGCAAGAGTACGCTGATAGATTTGCTCTCTGGCTATAACTTCGCGAGAACCGGGCAAGTGCTGATTGACGGCGTGAATATCAAGCGTTTAGATCTCAAAAAACTGCGCAGTCAGATTGCTGTAGTGCCGCAAGAAGTTGTTTTATTTTCTGACACAATTGAGACTAATATTAAATATGGCAATTTCGACGCGAGTAGAAAAGAAGTCGAAGAAGCAGCTAAGCTGGCTCACGCTTTAGATTTTATAAACCGAATGCCGAAAAAGTGGAAGCAGATTGTGGGAGAGCGTGGTTATAAGTTATCTGTTGGGGAAAAGCAACGCGTGGCGATTGCCAGAGCGATCTTGCGCGATCCAAAAATTTTGATTCTTGATGAGCCGACTAGTGCATTGGATGCTAAATCAGAAAAGATTATTCAGGAGTCGCTGGAGGAACTGATGAAGAATCGCACGACTTTCATCATCGCGCACAGATTAAGTACAGTTAGAAGAGCCGATAAGATTCTCGTCTTTAAAGACGGCGAAATTGTGGAAACTGGTAAACATGATGAGTTGCTAAAAATCGAGAACGGCGTCTATCGGCACTTGTACGAACTCCAGATTGGCCTGCATCAGTAAAAATGTTATAAATTAGCTTACTTATGATAAACAGAACGCTAATTAGTGATTTGACGGAAAAAGTTGGGCAAGAGGTGACTCTGGCTGGGTGGGTGGATGTGCGCCGCGACCATGGCAAGTTGATCTTTATTGACTTGCGGGACAGCACGGGCAAAGTGCAAATGGTCGTAATTCCTGCCCGGGCTAGCCAAGACGGGCCTGCTAAATCTAGCCCAGATGAGCCTAAAAATGGCCCTGGTGAGGCCTACGAGGCCGCTACGCGCCTGCGCCCGGAGTGGGTGGTAAAAGTGACTGGTTTGGTGCAAAAACGGCCAGAAAAGCTAATAAACGCCAACGAGGCTAATGGCACAATTGAGCTGCAAGTGAGCGAAATTGAGGTCTTAAACCAGGCCGAGACTCTACCTTTCCCAATCGACAGTGACACACGCGAAGTAAGCGAAAATTCGCGACTAAAATATCGTTATCTCGATCTGCGCAGTGCGCGCTTGCAGAAGAATATCCGAATGCGCGACAAGATTATTTCTTTCTTTCGGGATTACTTACACCAGAATGACTTCGTCGAAATTGAGACGCCAATATTGATGAAAGGCACGCCCGAAGGTTCGCGGGAATATGTAGTGCCGTCCCGCCTCTGGCCCGGGGAATTCTACGCGCTACCGCAGTCGCCCCAGCAGTTCAAGCAACTCGCGATGGTCGCCGGCTTCGAGAAATATTTCCAAATCGCGCGCTGTTTCCGGGACGAAGATACAAGAGGCGACAGACAACCAGAATTTACGCAACTCGATTACGAGCTGAGCTTCGTGACGCAAGAAGAGGTGCTGGAGTTTACTGAGAAAATGTTTGTAGAATTAGTGGCGAAACTCTATCCGGAGAAGAAAATCTCGCAAACCCCGTTCCCGAGACTCACTTATGCTGACTGTTTAGCAAAATATCAGACGGATAAGCCAGATTTACGCAAAAATAAAGAAGATCAGAATGAGTTAGCTTTCTGTTGGATCATAGACTTCCCAATGTTTGAGAAGAATAGCGATGGCGAAGTGCAAGCCGCGCATCACCCTTTCTGTGCCGTTAAACCCGAAGATAAAGCCAAGTTTATGGCTGGCGAAGATTTACTAAATATCAAAGCTAATTCTTACGACTTAGTTCTAAACGGCTACGAACTCTCGTCTGGCTCCATCCGAATCCATGACGCGCGCGAGCAGAAACAAGTTTTCGATTTATTAAAAATCTCGGAAGAAATGCAGAAGCGCAAGTTTGGCCACATGCTGGAGGCCTTCACCTTCGGCGCGCCACCGCATGGCGGCTTCGCGCCCGGCATTGACCGCATCGTGATGATTCTCCAGAACGAGCCGAATATTCGCGAAGTCATCGCTTTCCCCAAGACTGGCGAAGGTCAGGACTTGATGATGGACGCGCCAAGCGCGATTGAGGCCAAACAACTGAAAGAGTTGGGGATTAAGTTGGAGAAATAGAAAAATAAGATGGAAGAACTAGAATTAACTTATCTTGCGAAAACTCTGCCAAGTGATTTAGAAAAAGCCGAGAAAAAAGAAATGCTCGATATTTATATTCCAGCCAGTTCTGATCATCCCACTCTGCGCATCCGCAAAAACGGTGACAAACACGAGATTACCAAGAAGCAACCAATTGTGGACGGCGACGCTTCGCGTCAACTGGAGACGACAATCAAATTAACACCGGCCGAATTTGCTGATTTGAGCCAATTGCCAGGCAAAAGAGTGCAGAAAACGCGTTATCTTTTTCAAGAAAATAATGTGAATTACGAAATTGATGTTTTCGGCGGTGATCTCACTGGCTTAGTGCTGGTTGATGTGGAGTTCCCAACCGTAGAAGCCAAAAGCGCTTTTTCTCCACCAGATTGGTGTTTGGCAGAAGTCACACAAGAGACTTTTCTCGCTGGCGGCATGCTCTGTGGCAAAAAATATTCGGATATTGAAAATAATTTAGCTAAGTTTGGTTATCAGAAAGTTAATTTGGAATAAAAAAAGAGGCGGCCACGTTTAGTGGTCGCCTCGGGAATGTGCACAAACTACAAGCTAACTGGCCGGATCAGATGACGCCTCTGGCTCACGGGCATGTGGTTCCGGATAGAGATCCGGCATCCGCGTCTCCATTGTCTGACGACAATTCTTGAAGACTTCTGATTCTTCTTGCGCGATCTGGAAGATCTTGTTCCACTTTTCTTCGTCCCAGAATCCGAGATCAAAAGCGACTTGATGCAGGTAAGCGAAATAGTCTCGTTCCAGAATTTTTGCCGCATCCCGCTCATCTTTCGCCTCAAGAGCCTTGATCTGCTTGGCCCGACGCAAGAGCGTCCAGAGCACCAAATCCTCGATGTCGTGGCTGGTCAGATTAGCGAAGCGTGTCGGAGTGATCTCCAGTGTCTCGTAGAGACAATTGAGCACGGTCAGGAATTCCCTGGCACTCTTTCTTTCGATAACAGTAGTGCTGAGTGCCGTCAGTGAACAAAAAGAGAGAAGGGTACTGAAGAAGGAAAGGATCCCCGGCAACGTGATGAACCAATTACCCCTACCCACTTCATTTGTTTGGGCAAAAGCAACGAGCACACAAGCACCAGTGATGCAGAATATGAGCAGAATTATCTGTAACCACCAGACAAGCCCAAGCTCTCTCTTCCTCACCGCGATCAGCGGATCAGAGAATTTCCGCTTCCAAATTTTCCGCAAACTCTGCGGAATGCAACCCCAGTCGTCCAATTGTGAAAGATCTGCCATTGCTGGCTCCTATTGGTCTGATTATTTTGGAAATGGTGGTTTGGGACCACATCTGCTCACGGTTTGGGGCCGTGGTGCAGACACTTCATCTCCGAATCGCTACCTTAAGACCACAATTCACGATCTATTTATAGCCTAGCAGATTGAAGTGGTTTTGTCAAGTAAGATAAGCGGGGAGTTAAAAAGTAAGAGTTTGTGTTAAAATCTAATGACAAGCATGTCTAATCACTTCCAAATTAAACTTTCTCACGCTGATTTCGAGGGGCCGATTGAAGTGCTTTTGAGATTAGTGGAGGAGAAAAAACTTCACATCTCGCAAGTGGCGCTAGCGAGTGTCACTGATGATTTCATCGCGCATCTAGAAAAGCTGGAGAATAGTGACAAGACGCAGATGGCGAATTTTATCTTTGTCGCTTCAACGTTAATGCTCATCAAATCTATTTCGCTCTTGCCGGAACTGAAGATTACGGAAGAAGAAAAGGGGAGTATTGAGGACTTAGAAAACCGGCTGAAAGTTTATGCCAGAATGAAAGAACTGAGTGAAAATATCAAGAAAATGTATGGCAGAAGAATAATTTTTTCTAAACAAGAAAGGCGAGAACTCGTGCCAGTCTTCTCGCCCAGTCAGGATTTGAATATTAATAATTTACGCGAAGCGATGAATCGCGTGCTGGCTAATTTGCCCAAACTAGCCGAGAAACTGCCACAAGCCATAGTGCAGAAAGTGATTAGTTTGGAAGAAGTGATTGAGAATCTCGCCACGCGCGTGCAGAGCGCGCTCAAGACGAGCTTCAAAGACTTTGTGCGTGACAAAAAAGAAAAAGTAAATGTGATTGTGAGCTTCTTGGGCATGCTGGAGCTAGTCAAACGCGGAATCGTCTTGGTTGAACAAGACGAGCACTTTTCTGATATCTCGATCCAGCAGAGTGAGGCTGGGGTGCCAAAGTATGGTTAAATTGGCCTAAACAAGCTATAATCTGGCTGATTTTATGTTAAATCTAGAAGCCCAAATTGAGGCAGTACTATTCTGGCGAGCCGAGCCTATTTCTGTCTCAAAACTCTCACAGATTTTGAATAAAAAAGAAAGTGAAATAACAGAGAGCTTGATGAAGCTAGAACAAAGTCTAGAAAACAGGGGAGTGAGTTTGATTAGAAAGAATGAGGAAATCATGTTGGGAACTAATCCGGAAGCGAGCAGTTTGATAGAGAAATTAACGAAAGAAGAACTCTCGCGTGATTTGGGAAGAGCGAGTTTAGAAACTCTCACGACGATTCTCTACAAACAACCAATTTCTCGCGCCGAAATAGATTATATTAGGGGCGTGAATTCTAGTTTTATTCTGCGGCACTTGATGGTTAGGGGATTAGTCGAGCGAATTCAGAATCCAGATGATGCTAGAAGCTTTCTTTACCGGCCGAGTTTTGATTTGTTGCAACATTTGGGTCTCAAAAAACTCGAAGATTTGCCAGATTATGATGTGCTCACCAAACAGTTAGAGCAAGTCACAAGTAATCAGACCAGTCTAGAATAAAACATGATTATTAACGTCTTAAAAGTTTTTGCGCCAGCTGTCGTCTCATTCGTTCTCGGCATTATTGGCACGCCATTACTCACGCATTATCTCTACAAATATAAATTGTGGAAAAAGAAGAGCGTGGCCGTGGCCACGGATGGTAGTTCTTCCAGCATCAGTCAGTCGCTACACAACGACGAAAAGCGTCAAGTGCCGCGCATGGGCGGCGTGGTGATCTGGGCTAGCGCTCTCCTCACGATTTTTCTCTTTTGGTTCTTGGCCCAAGTGGACGGGCCACTCTTTGAGAAACTAAACTTTTTGTCGCGTAATCAGACTTGGTTAACTGTCTTTACCATGATCGTTGGCGCGCTGATTGGCTTGATTGACGATTATTTTAGCGTTACAGAAAGATATGACCAAAAAGCCGGCGGCCTATCGTTCTGGAAGCGGATTGCGGTTGTTTTGCTCGTCGCGCTCATCGGCGCTTGGTGGTTCTACACCAAACTGGAAGTGACGAGCATCGTTGTGCCATTCGTCGGCGAGTGGGATATCGGCTGGCTGTTTATTCCGTTCTTTGTGCTAGTGATGCTCGCCGTTTATTCCGGCGGCGTCATCGACGGTTTGGATGGTCTCGCTGGCGGGGTGTTTAGCGCGATCTTTAGCGCCTATGGCATCATCGCTTTTCTGCATAATCAAATCGACCTCGCCGCTTTTTGTTTTGTGATTGTTGGGGGCTTATTAGCATTTCTGTGGTTCAATATCCCACCGGCCAGATTTTTTATGTCCGAAACGGGCATTATGGCACTGACAATGACGCTAGCTGTCGTGGCTTTCTTAACGCAAGAAGTAATCTTGCTACCAATTATCGCTTTCCCACTTGTCATCTCATCCGCTTCTAGCTCCCTGCAACTACTTTCTAAAAAATATCGATCAGGCAAAAAAATCTTTCTTGTTGCGCCAGTTCATCACCACTTCCAAGCTTCTGGCTGGCCGGCCACCAAGGTGGTGATGCGCTATTGGGTCATCAGCGTAATCTGCGCCGTTTTGGGCTTGATTATCATGTTACTTAGCCAGCAATAATTCTAAATAATTCATGAGCCGACCGCGCGCAGTTTATAAACCGTTTTTTGGGTTAGTGATTTTGCTCACGCTGGCTGGATTTTTTATCTTCTTTTCTGCTTCGCTTGGTTTACTAAACCGGAGTGACAGCGCGAGCTTCAACACCGTCGCCATCAAGCAATTTGTGATCATGCTCGTTAGCTTAACGGCGATGCTGGTAGTGTCGAAAATTAATTACAAATATTGGCAGAAGTTTGCTTGGCTGTTCTTTCTCGCTAGTCTTGTGCTCACGCTATTAGTTTTTATGCCCGGACTCGGGTTCCTCGCTGGAGGCGCGCGGCGTTGGATCTTGCTTGGCGGCATGTCGATCCAGACTTCCGAATTTCTCAAACTCGGCTACGTGGTTTATCTGGCCGCGCATTTATCTCGGCCGAAAGAAGAAATTCAGTCATTTCGCCACGGTCTCTTGCCATTTATCTTGATCACTGGAGTCGTTAGCGCGGTGATGATTGCGCAACCAGACATCAGCACGCTGGGCATTATGCTCGCCGGTGGCGTGGCCATGTTCTTTGTCGCTGGTGCTCGTTGGCGTGATCTCGGCGCGCTCTTGCTTATCGGCATCATTGGCATTAGCGCGGTGATTTATCACAAACCATACACTCAAGCGCGGATCAAAACTTTCTTTAAACCCAATGAGAACGTGCTTAGCTCGTCGTATCAAGTTAATCAGTCGCTCATCGCCATCGGCTCGGGCGGACTCGCTGGCCGCGGCTTTGGTCAGAGTATTCAGAAGTTCAAATATTTGCCAGAACCAATCGGCGACTCGATTTTTTCCGTCGCGGGCGAGGAATTCGGCTTCGTTGGCACGACGGTTATTATGTTGCTATTTCTCGGTCTGGCTCTAACGGGCTTAAAGATAGCAACCCGAGCGCCAAACCAGTTTAGTAGACTGCTGACGATTGGCATTGTTATAATGATCACCGCCGGCATGTTCATCAATGTTGCCTCGATGGTCGGCTTGATTCCGCTCAATGGCACGCCGCTCTTGTTTGTTAGCCAAGGTGGCACGGCTTTGCTGTTGGTGCTAATAGAGTCAGGAATTATCTTAAATATTTCTAAACATTATAAAGCTTAAATTATGAAAATTGTTCTCACCGGCGGCGGGACGGGCGGCCACTTTTATCCTCTCATCGCAGTCGCGCAAGCGATCAATGATTTGGTAACAGAGAAAAAGCTAGTAGAAGCGAAGTTATATTATCTCGCGCCAGAGCCCTACGATACGCACTTATTATTCGAGAATCAGATCGAGTATCGCCGCGTAAGTGCCGGCAAGTGGCGACGTTATTTCTCACTCCGCAACTTTTTTGACGCTTTTAAAATCATTGGCGGGATTATCACCGCGCTGTGGCAGTTATATATCATTTTTCCCGACGTCGTCTTTAGCAAAGGTGGTTATGGCAGTTTCCCCACACTTGTCGCGGCCAAGATTCTCGGCATTCCGGTCGTGATCCACGAATCCGATTCTCTGCCCGGCCGCGTGAGCTTGTGGTCGGCCAAGTTCGCGCGGGGGATTGCTGTCTCTTATCCGGAGGCCGTAAACTTTTTTACCGCTTATCAAGACAAAGTCGCCCTCACCGGCAATCCCATCCGCCGCGAATTGCTTAGTCCGATCTCGCGCGGGGCGCACGAGTTTCTCAATCTCGATAGCAACTTGCCGGTCATCTTTGTCACCGGTGGCTCGCAGGGCGCGGCTTTTCTCAATCATGTGGTTTTAGATATTTTGCCAAATTTATTAGAGCGCTATCAAGTCATTCACCAAGTCGGTAACGACAATTATGACGATATGGAAAAGCGCTCCCGAGTTATTTTAGAAAAAGTGGCTAATCATGAGCGTTACAAATTATTCGCGCATCTCAATTCCACTGCCTTGCGCATGATGGCCGGCGTGAGCAATCTGGTTGTCTCGCGTGGTGGCTCATTTATTTTCGAACTCGCAGTTTGGGGTTTGCCAGGGATTATTGTGCCGATTCCGGAATCGATTAGTCACGATCAGCGCAATAACGCTTTTACTTACGCGCGCTCTGGCGGGGCAATCGTGATCGAACAAGTCAATCTCACGCCATCAGTCTTGGCTTCAGAAATTAATAGGCTCATGAGTGATGAAAAATTGCGCGAGAAGATGCGAGCCGGCGCTCGAGCTTTTGCCCGGCCCGATGCCGCCAAGGCGATTGCGGAGGAAATTGTCAGTTTAGCGCTTACTCATGAACTCTAGTTCTCAAACCGTGCGCGTGCGCTTTGCGCCCAGCCCCACGGGGCCGCTCCACATTGGTGGAGCGCGCACGGCTTTGTTTAATTATCTCTTTGCCAAGCAACACGAGAATAGCAAATTTATTTTGCGTATAGACGATACTGACACAGCGCGTTCTAAACCAGAATTTGAAGAAAATATTCTAGCCGGACTTGATTGGTTAGGACTAAAACACGACGAAATTTATCATCAGTCTAGTCCAGACAGAAAAAAATTATACAGAACTAAGCTAGAAGAATTGATTAAGCAAGATAAGGCTTATATCTCGCAAGAAGAAATCAAGAAAGAAGGGGACAGAAGCGAGGTAATTAGATTGAGAAATTCCGGACAAAAAGTGACTTGGCAAGATTTGATTAAAGATGAAATCAGTTTCGACACCGCTGAGCTGAAAGATTTCGTGATTGCGAAAAGTCTTGACGAACCGGTTTATCACTTCGCTTCCGTCGTTGACGATATGGATTTGCAAATCACGCATGTAATCCGTGGCGAAGATCACATTTCTAACACACCAAGACAGATCTTGATTGCCGAAGCGCTGGGCGCGACGCTACCAATCTATGCGCACATTCCGTTAATCCTCGCGACAGACAGGTCGAAACTTTCCAAGCGCCATGGCGCGACATCAGTTTTTGATTTTAAAAAGTTAGGCTATTTGCCAGAAGCGGTTCTAAACTTTATCGCCACACTCGGCTGGTCACCGCAAGCGCAGAAGCTAGAGCAAGAAATTTTTAATTTAGAAGAATTAGTGAAATATTTTGACTTAACCAAAGTGCAGAAGAGTGGCGCGATCTTTAATCTCGAAAAACTAAATTGGTTCAACAAAGAATATCTCAAGAAATTGCCAGAATCAGAACAGTTAGAAAAAATAAAACAAGAGCATGAGTTTTTTGCCACAAAACCAGAAAATATCGCGCCAGAACTACTAAAAAATACAGAATATCTGCCAGAGGTAATCAAAATTCTAGAAACTATTCCAGAGAGTGACTTTGCCGATCCAGAAAAAATAAAATCCGCGATCTGGGACTTCGCAACCGAGAAGGGCAGGGGAGCGGTGCTGTGGCCGATGCGCGTGGCGCTAACCGGTCAAGCCAAGTCGCCGGATCCCTTCACTGTCGCCGCGATTCTCGGCAAGACTGAGAGTTTGGAGCGATTAAGAAGTGTAATTTAGAAAGAAAAAACGCCAGTCTCGGTTGTGTGCCGAGCTGGCGTGAGCTTACGCTCAACTGAAAATGTTCAAGTCATCAAACAGGATTTTGACATGGTCTTCAGGAAGATTATAGTGCTCACCGACTGTCGTCACATGAACTGGATCACGACCATCTCTGCAACCAAGTCGTTCCCACCATCCCCAGGCCAACTTTTCCACTCCCGATCCCACCAAAAGGTGAACATGCCCACCACTTTCAACGACTTTCTTAATCGCGATCCTTTGTTTCTTAAGAAACTCTTGTCGCGCAGCACCAAACTCTTTTTCGAGTTGGTTAAGTTCATTAATGGCTTCTGTTGCGGCCATAATCCTGACTCCTTTTGTAATGTCCAAGTTTATCTCAAACGCCACTATAATACCTACCAAGAATCTCCTAATTTGTCAACTCTTTTCGCTTTTGCGCCTCCAAACTGCTAAAATTACCTCGTGAAGCAGTTTTTTATTTCTATTTTGCTGAGCCTAATTATTTGGCCAGCTTTTACTTATGCTGATAAAGCGAGCGAGCTAAAAACGCAGATTGATAGCCGGCAAGCAGAAATTGCTAAGCTAGATGCGCAAATTGCGAGCTTTGAGAAAGATCTTAACGCGACCAGCAAACAGGCTGGCACGCTCCAGAATGCACTAGCCACACTAAACTTAACTATCAAGAAGTTAGACAGTCAGGCCAAGAAGACAGAGACGGAAATCAGCGCGAGTAAGCTGAAGATTGATGAGCTGAATTTGAATATTAAAAAAACGAGTGGGAATATCACAGAACATGAGCAAGCGATGCGCGAACTCTTGCGCGAGTTGAATCACTCTAATCGCGAGGGCATTACCGAAGCGGTGCTGGGTTATGAACGATTATCTGACTTCTGGGCTGGCGAAGTGCGGCTGGAAAATTTGGAAGAAGCGGTGCAGCAGTCCGCGCAAGAACTGCGCACGCTCAAGACGGACTTGGGCGTGAAAGTAGATACAACAGAAAAGGAAAAGAAAAAACTAGAAGGCTTAAAGCTGGAGCTGTTAGATCAGAAAAAGATTGCTGACGCTGAACGGGTGAAGCAAACTGTTCTGCTCGCGCAAACCAAGAATCAAGAGGCAAATTACAAGAAGCTGCTGGCGACTAGTCGGACCCAACGTGAGGCTTTTGCCAAAGAGCTCTTTGAATTTGAGTCCCAGCTCAAGCTAGCGATTGATACCAGCGCTCTGCCCACGGCGCGCAAGGGGATCCTGGCCTGGCCGGTGGCTAATCCGCAGATTACTCAAGCCTTCGGCAAAACGGTTGACGCTAAGCGCTTATACGCCTCCGGCACGCACAATGGCATTGACCTGCGCGCGAGCGTTGGCACGGCGATTCTCTCCGCCGCTTCTGGAGTAGTCGCCGGTACTGGTGACACTGACTTGACCTGTCGCGGTGCCTCTTATGGCAAATGGGTGCTGGTGAAGCACGATAATGGCCTAGCCACGCTCTATGCGCACTTGAGCTTGATCAAGGTCGCGGCTAATCAGCGACTAGCTGAGAGCCAACTGCTAGGCTATAGCGGCCAGACCGGCTATGCCACTGGGCCACACTTGCACTTTACCGTTGGGGCGGCCACGGGCGTGGCGATCCAGAGCTTTAAGAGCAAGGTTTGCGCTGGCACCTATACCATGCCAATCTTCGACACCCGTGCTTATCTTGATCCCATTTTGTATTTATAAAAATAGTGTTAAAATAAAATCATGTCTAAACCAAACAGGGGATTTATTAAGCTCATCATCACGATTATCGTCGCAATCTTCTTGCTCAACTACTTTCACGTTGATGTGAGGGGATTTATCGAGAGACACAATCTGGGCAGTTTAATCGCGCAAATCGAGCACGCTTTCCAGGCTATTTGGGCGATGATCGTCAACTTTTGGCACGATATTACGCCAAATTAGGCAAATTTGACACTACCTAGATAGTGTTGCTAAACCCTTGACAAGTTAGTAGCAATATGCTAGAATGGACTTATACGGCTCAACTAGGCCGTTTTTCCTTTTAACTTATTCCTACTATCTTACAAATAAGCTTGGCAAGCTTCATCGCGCTTAGTTCGTCACTTAGTCCAAACGTTACACCGAAAGCGGCTAATGACCAGTTCCTGCAAGCCTTAAGAACGCCAGCCGGCGCCATTATGGCTGATTTCTCGAGCCAGGAGCTGGCCACGGCTATGACGATCAAAGACTTGATCAGCCACAAGGCCGAGCAAGCCGGCGTGGACGAAAAGTTGGCGCTCAAGATCGCTTTCTGCGAGAGTCGTCTCCGCCAGTTCGGCAAGAGCGGCAAACCGCTACGTGGCGAGCATAATCCCGACGACGTTGGCCTCTTCCAGATCAACGAGACTTATCATGCCAAGAAAAGTCAGTCCTTAGGCTTTGATATCCATACCACCGAAGGCAACATTGATTATGCGATGTGGTTGCTCCAGAATCAGGGCAGTAAGCCGTGGTATTGGAGCGAGGGCTGTTGGGGTGCGCAAGTGGCTTAAAAAAACCGGAGCAAACCAAGCTACCGGTTTTTTTATTTTAATTTAGTAGGGAAGTGGTTAAGCTAAAGTGCTCTAAGCCTAACGTCGCAAAAGATATATTGTACGACGTGGTAGTATTAGCAAAAGCTTACCTTCCCTCTCACCTTGACAACTAGTTTCTAGAATGCTGGGTTGAGCGTAGTGTGAGTATTAATTTGTACATTCACAACCACAAACCAAAACTGCTCTGAATAAAAAGAAAGGAGAAAGTCAGATGGTTAAGACGACTAAACCGATTGTTGCTGTCCACGGCTTCCTCCTCCGGAAGACAATCACCGGATACGGTAAGGAGACACGCTGGGAGATGCTCTGTGGATTGCGTTCGGCCCTCAAGGCCAATGGCCAGCCGCGGAGATTTGCCGGTAATTGGATCGGCCCGGGTGGAGTGGCAGAAGCTGGTGAGACTCCAGAGCAAGCCCTCTGGCGAGAAACGCAACAAGAGATGAACGTGATGATTGTCCCAGACGCCACGGATTATCTGGGCCAGGTCAATTATCACTACACTCTTCTCAATGAGTCGGTGACGTGGCAAGTCCGCTTGTATCGCGTTACTCGCTGGATTGGCACACCCAAGCCGCTCGAGGGCTTTGACAAACTCGATTGGTTCCACCTCGAGAGGTTGCCATACAGCAAGATGATGGCCGACATGCCGATTATTGTGCCACCACTCAAGCTCACCGAGCCAATCAACGGCCAGATCCTGCGGGGAGAAATCTTTTATCAAGACGAAACCTGCCGGAAAATCGTGAGTAGCAACTTGGAATTTGTGGATCGAAGCTGACATGAACAGACTGAACGCTATTCGCGCCAGTCTGTTTTTTATTCACCAAAGGCGGACAAGTTTTTATAAACCTTTACAGCCACTGGCTGGTTCCAATCCCCTCGCCTTGGCCTCCTCCACACTCGCAAACCAAACTTTGTTTTCTTCTTTAATCCGGTTTGCACCAGAACAGCTTGGCAAATAATACTTCGTGCCACTTTTGGAAGCCACATACTTTTTCTCACTCGCCTCTTCCGTGCTAGCTTTGGCAATTTCTGGCGCTTGAATTTTTGTTTTAGTTTCTATTTTTTGAGAATTATTGGCAGAAGAATCTTGAACAGTTGGCACGCCGGTGATCTCCAGCGGCGCGGCGACCTGTTTAGCTTCACTTAAGCGCCCCAAACCGTAACCCAAGCTGGCTGATAAACAAATCAACAAGATCAAGCTAATCTGCTCTTGATAAGCTTTTAGCTGCTTGATTTTATTTAAGGAGTCTGCTACACTCATGTTTACTTAATTTTAGCAAAATAACGGCGAAATAACACACCATGGCAACAAAGAAATCTGGCGGTACAGCCAAGAACTTGCGCGATTCTAACCCAAAATATTTGGGTGTTAAGCTCTATGCCGGTGAGAACGCTCGACCGGGCTCGATTATTATCCGCCAGCGCGGCACGGACTTTGTGGCCGGACGGAATGTCTCCACTGGTAAAGATCACACGCTTTTTGCACTCACAGAAGGTAAAGTCCAGTTTGGCCAGAAGCGCAAAACCCACTTTAACGGCAAGGCTAAGAAAGTGAAAGTGGTTAGTGTTTCTTAGTTTCTGCTTCTACAACTAACGTAAACTCGCCGGCCACTTGGCCGCTTTTTACGTTTATTTGATATTCGCCCACTTTCCGGATCACCTCTGGCAAAATAATCAAACTAGCTTCTAGCTTAATCTCGCCATCAGTCTGCTTCGCGAGCGCTTGAGTAATCTCCGCTTCGTGGATGCCAGCAAATAAGTGACCAGTCGCCGGGTCAGCTTTGGCGCTAATTTTCACTTTCTGCTGTGATAATTTAACCAGAAAGCTTTTTAGTTTTTCTTCTTGCTTAGCTAGTTCTGCCAGATTTACGCCTAATTCGTGATTTAGCTTTTTGATATTTTCTTTTGTCGCCGGCAAAGCTAAGCCCCGCGCGATGAGGAAATTCTTGGCATAACCATCAGCCACTTCCCTCACTTCCCTCCTCCGGCCGACTTTTGCAACGTCTCTTATCAAAATTACTTTCATGATTTTATTTTATTTATTTTCTAGTTTTATTTACCAGTTAACAAAAACTTTTCCGCTCGCGCGAGCATTAGAGCATCAATTTCTTCGCTATCAGTCACCTTTTCTGGAATTTTTAATGTAATATCTGGTTCTAAGCCATTGTGCGAGATAGAAACCCCTTTTGGCGTTAGCCACTTGGCAATCGTGAGCTTGAGCGACGTCTCGCTGGTGATGGGAATCAGCTCTTGCACCGAACCTTTGCCAAAAGTTTTCTCGCCAATCAAGGTGGCCCGGCCATGATCACGCAGAGCACCAGCCAAAATTTCTGACGCTGAAGCGCTACCACTATCGACCAGAATCACTAATTTTAAATTATTGTTGAAAATATTGTAGCCCGAACTCTGATACAGCTTAGCCTCCTCACCGCGGCCGCGATCCTCGATCGCGATGGTCTTGCCGAGCGGCAAGAACCAGCTGGCCATGTCCACCGCCGCGTCGAGATAACCGCCCGGATTGCCACGCAGATCTATAATTAATTTATCAGTTTTTCCAGCCACAAATTCTCTAAGCGCGTTTCTGAACAGATCAGCCGATGTGCCGCCAAAGTTGTAGAGCGTAATTACAAAAATATCAGAATTTGGTAAAGTTTTCGTTTCAATCGTTGGCACATTAATAACTGCGCGTTTGAGTTTGAACTCAAGTAGCTCCGGCTCCCCCGGTCGCAAAATGCTCAAATCAACGACTGTGCCGACTTCGCCCCGGATCAGATCAATCGCGCGCGAGATGCTAAGTTCAGCGCTGGTTTGCCCGGCAATCTTCACAATCTTATCGCCCACCTTGATCCCCGCTTTCGCCGCCGGTGTGCCGGGCAGTGGCGCAATTACCGAGAGCGCACCATCGCGGACGCCCAGCTCGATGCCAATGCCACCAAAGTGGCCTTGAATTTCCTCATCAAATTGCTTTTTATCCGCTGGTGGTAAAAATTCTGAATACGGATCACCCAGCGCGCGCACTAGGCCCTGCGCCGCGCCATAGACTTTATCTTGATTAGTAATTACTTTGCTACTAGTGGCAGCACTAGAACTAGAAGTAGAATTATTACTTGAGTCCACAAAACGCGCATTGATAATTTCCCACGTTTGCCAGAGCGGCGAGAAATCCACATTTTCTAATTTTTCTATTTCAGTCGAAACAGTTGATGAACCAGAACTAGTTGAAGTAGAAAATAAAAAGCTTGAGTGCGAGCGCGACCACTCCACACCGGTCCAGAACGCGGCAACGAGAGCGATGATAATCGTGATGATGAGCGCGATGCGTTGCGAAGTTCGAGGCATAAGTCCGTCCATTGTGCCAGAAAGTTAAAGAAAAAACAAAGCGGTGCAAAATTAAGAATAAAACTTGACAAAATATCCAGTTCTGCTAGGCTGTGAACAGTCAATAGCTCTTTGCCAACCGAGAGCTATTCCCTCCTCCGAAAGTCATGTTAAAGTCATGTTTTAGTCAAAAAGACTCCGGCACGGTGCTTGGGTCTAAGAATCAACCTTCAGAAAATCAGGAAGGAAACGTGTTATGCGAAAGTTACTGTCAGTTACTCTCACACTCGTGTTGATGCTTGGCCTAACCGCCAATGCTCTGGCTGGGCCAAATGTGCCGCCGGCAAACAAAGTGGAAACGACCAATGATCGGGCTACGGCCTTCGAGATCTTCGGCGATCTGCCGGTGGTCCTCAACCCAAGCGGTGGTGCCACCTATGGTGGCGCGGCGACGATTACGATCATGGCCAGTGGCTGGATTACGGTCCAACCAATCGGCCAGGCTGACGAGGCGGAGAAAGAGCGCGGCTTTGCGATTTACGTGAACCGCAAAACGCCAAATCAGATACTCTACAATGAAGGCGGAGTTATGACCGTGAAGCCCGCTGGTTCCTCACCGGGAACGCCCTTTCTCACACTGAACGGTGGAACACCGGACTACAGTCTCACTGGCGCACTGACTCTAACTTACAACGAGAAAACCGGAGAACTCAACCTTGCGCTGAACGCTGGCGACGCGAACTTCAATGAGAACTTCGTCTTCGCGCCACCTGGCGATCCCACACCGGTTCCACCGTCAAGTTGTCGTTGCACCTACAGCGTACCCAGTAACCCGCGCTACTGCACCGCCGAGCAGAATGCCTGCCCGCCCGGCATGTACGCCAAGTGTACTTGCAACAGCAATGGGTGTACGGCCACTTGCCTGCCGGTTCCGAAAGGCGTGGTCGCAGCAACCTAAGCTCTCGCACAAACCAAACAGATTGGTTGGCAACCAACTCAAGCCCGCTAGCGCTTCTTGGCTAGCGGGTTTTTTGTTACAATAAAACCACTAGAAAATTTAAAATAACATGCTTAAACAATTTAAATACAAAAATGTCACTTGGCTGGATCTGGAATCGCCGACAGAATTAGAAATCCAGCAAATCGGTGAGGATTACAAAGTCCATCCGGTGGTGCTCCACGAGCTAGCTAGCAAATCCGAACGCTCCAAGGTTGATGTCTATAACGACTTTATTTATCTCGTGCTCCACTTCCCTTCTCCCCACGGCCGGCAAGAAATTGACTTTGTGATTGGCGAGAACTTTATTATCACCACGCACTATGAGCTAGTAAACTCGCTCAATGACTTTGCGAAAATTTTTGAAACTGACTTCTCCCTCAAAAGACATCACGACAAGATCCACGCTGGTTATATTTTTTACTATATTGTCAAAGAAATTTACGCCAATCTCGAGACCGGCTTGGACCTGATCAACAAACGCCTCCGCGATGCGGAAGAAAAAGTGTTCTCTGGCCACGAGCGCGAGATGGTGGAAGCGCTCGCCAGTCTCAATCACGAGCTACTGGATTATCAGTGGACGATGAAGTCGCATCACGAGATCCTCGCCTCGCTCCAGACCGCTGGCGAAGAATTCTTTGGCACCAAATTTCGCTATTACTTGCAAGCCATGAGCGGCGAAGATCGCAAAATCTGGAAGATGATCGAGAGCAATCGTGAAGCGTTTAATGATTTGCGCAGTACTAACGAATCGCTTCTGTCTGTCAAAACTAACGAAACAATGAAAGTGTTGACTGTTGTCGCTTTTATTTTTCTCCCACTCAACTTAGTCGCACAGATCTATGGCGAGAGCAAGACCACATTTGTGCTCATGATTATCTTGCTAATTACTGGCATCTGGACGGCTAAATCCAAAAAATGGCTCTAACTCTATTTAACACGCTTACCAAGCAAAAAGAAATTTTCACGCCCAGTTCACCAGAACTGGTGACTATCTACGCCTGTGGTCCCACGCCTTATGATTACGCCCACATTGGCAATCTTAGAACTTACGTTTTCAACGACACGTTAAGACGCGTTTTAGCTTTCAATAATTATCAGGTTAAGCAAGTGATGAACATTACCGATGTTGATGACAAGACTATAAAAGCTAGTCAAGCACAAAATATCTCACTGAAAAATTTTACGCAAAAATTTGAAGATTTATTCTGGCTAGATCTCTCAAAATTAAATATTCTCAAGCCAAATATTACACCACACGCAACTGATTATATCCAGCAGATGATCAGCTTAATCGAGACTCTAATAGCCAAAAAAGCGGCCTATACTGCCCCAGATGGGGTCTATTTTGCTCTAGGACAAGCGGAAAAGTACAGGCAGTTATCTGGTCGTCCCAAGCCCGAAACGGCCTCCCAGAGCGAAGATTTCGCTTTATGGAAATTCTGGAAAGAGGAGGATGGCGAGGTGGCTTGGGATGCACCCTTTGGCCGTGGTCGGCCGGGTTGGCATCTAGAATGTTCCGCGATGATTGAGAGCGAGATTGGCGAAACAGTAGATATCCACACTGGCGGCGTTGATCTCATTTTCCCGCATCATGAGAACGAATTAGCGCAGAGCGAAAGTGCTCATGCTGGCGCGCCACTCGCCCGTTATTGGCTCCACGGCGGCTTTGTGAACGTGAGTGATGAGAAAATGAGTAAAAGCTTAAATAATTTTATTACACTCAAGAGTTTAGAAGAAAAAAATATCACTCCCCTCGCCTATCGTTACTGGTTACTGCAAGCCAAGTATCGCACGACAGTAAACTTTACTTGGGAAGCTGTCCAAGCCGCGCAAACTGGTTATGAAAGGTTGATGAAAAAAGTGAAAAGCTTGCCAGAGGGTGATGAAGTAAATCAGGAACTGAAACAGCAATTTCTGGACGCAATCAACGATGATTTAAATACAGCAAAAGCGCTGACTATTTTACCTGACAATCAGAAAACTTGGCGCGAGTTTGATAAAGTTTTGGGGTTGGGTTTGATTTAAGAAAGAAAAAGCCCCGCACCTGCCAAGTAAGCAGGTCGGGGCTTTAGTTTGAAACCAACAAGACGAGAAACGATTACACACAGGTGTGGACACGAAGTTCGCCAACAGGATCAGTGTGGATGATCGTACCGATTTCTCCATGCCAGGCCAGAGCCAGAGCATTGACATCATACCCTTGATCACAAACTCTGATATCAATCGCCCGGCGTAAGCACAGCTCCACGGCACCCAGATCCATCACCCCCAGCCCCCTTTCGATCATCTCCGCGTGGGAGAGACTGGGAAAAAACTCCGGCATTGATCGATCCGTAGTCACCTGGGGTTTCTTGGGATCAGAGCTAAAAACTCCTCTCACGTTGGTGGCCTTGATGAGGAGATCAGCATCAATGTCGACGGCCAGTTGAGCCGCAGCTGTGTCGGTGCTAACCCCTCCGACACCGGTCCCACCACCAAGAATGGCGATAGAGTACCCAGGCGACTGAGTGACCCACAGATCCAATAGGCTTTGGTAATTGAGAACCAGCGCACTTGTGGCCTCAAAGCGAGAGAAAACTAAGGCTTCTCTGCCTTGTTCTTTCAAAGAGTCAGCCAACACTTTAGCGTTGGCCAAACTCCCCATCATACCGGCGATGTCGGCCACTTCTTGGCTAATGCCAATATCTTTGGCCTCTCGGCCGCGGATAAAGTTACCGCCACCGATTACCACCGCAATTCTCATTCCTCTCTCAACATTACAAAGCCTGGAGATCTGCAAGACCAGACTGCCGATCTTGCTGCGATCCAATGGTCTCACACCACTGCCCATAGCCTCACCAGAGACTTTCACTACAACGTGCTTGCTCATCTGCTTAACTCCTTTCCGAGTCAAAAAGGTTACAAAATTGCCAAAGAACGAGCCTCCAAAAGATAACCCTAGCATATCCCCAACTTATTCCCAAATTGGCCGGGGAACCGCTTGTGCTAGATTTTTCCCATAATGCTAGAATAGCCACATGGCTGTAACTACCAAATCTTGGACGCAGACCGGTGTGCGCTTGCCGCCGCAGGATCTCTTTGCCGAACAAGCCGTGCTGGGCTCACTAATGCTCAAGCCGGATGGCCTGCACGAGATTGATGGCTTACTCGAGCCGATGGACTTTTATGCAGAAAAACACAGACGGATTTATCGCGTGATGTGGGAACTGGGAGAGAAGCACGAACCGATTGATCTGGTCTCGGTGACCAGCGCGCTCAAGACTAATAAAGACTTAGAACAAATCGGCGGCTCTAATTATCTCACCGAATTGGCCAGCGCTGTGCCCTCGGCCGCGAACATTAAATATTATGCGGAAATAATTAAGCAGAAGTCAGCGCGCAGAAAGCTGATTAACTCGGCTGAACAGATTACGGAATTGGGTTATGACGAACACGAAGAATTAGACAACGTCTTTGACCGCGCGCAACATGCTATTTTAAACATCGGGCACTTCTCCAAGAAAGCGTTTGTACATCTTAAGGATACATTGAGCGAAGCTTGGGAACGCTTTGATAAACTGCAAAAATCTGATGGCGAAATGCGCGGCGTGCCAACTGGCTTCCGCGATTTGGATAATAAACTCTCTGGCTTGCAGAACTCTGATCTGATTATCTTGGCGGCGCGGCCATCGATTGGTAAAACATCGCTGGCGCTGGATATTGCACGCAACGCGGCCTGCTTGCACGGTAAATCGGTTGGCATCTTCTCACTCGAAATGAGCTCGCAACAGTTAGTCGACAGAATGCTCGCGGCGGAGAGTCGTGTAGACTCGTGGCAATTGCGCACTGGTAAAATTAAACATGATGATGACTTTACTAGATTAAGAGATGCAATAGACAGACTAGCCACAGCGAAAATTTTTATTGACGACGAAGCTTCTAATAACATTAGCAAAATGAAATCCGTGGCAAGAAAGCTCAAGGCCGAGAAAGGTCTAGACTTGATTGTGGTAGATTATCTCCAACTGATGATCCCGCGGAAAGATAGTGACTCGCTGGTGCAACAAGTCACCGAAATTTCCCGCTCGCTCAAGGGCCTGGCCCGCGAACTAGAAGTGCCGGTGCTGGCGCTCTCACAGCTTAATCGTAATGTGGAACAGCGCGGCGGCAAGCCAAAATTGTCTGACTTGCGTGATTCCGGCTCGATTGAGCAAGACGCCGACGTGGTGATGTTTATCCATCGTGAGGATAAGATGAACGAAAATTCGGAGAAGAAAAATATCGCGGACATTATTATCGCCAAGCATCGCAATGGCCCAACGGGTGAGATCCAGCTCTACTTCGACGATGCGCGTGTGAGCTTCCACACTTTAGAAAAGACCGACTTTGGTGGCTTCTAAAAAAACATGCCAGACAACTTGATGCAAGAATTGACTGATAGCTTCCAACGCTTCCCCGGGATCGGCCCACGGCAAGCTAAGCGTTTTGTTTATTATCTGCTCCACGCCTCCAACGGCACAGCCAACAGATTATTAGAACAAATTGCCAAACTGCGCCAAGGCGCGGCGCGCTGTAGCGAGTGTCAGAGATTCTATTTTTTAACTAATAACAAAACTAGTCAGATAATTTGTGACATTTGTCGTGACGAAAATCGTGATGCTAATTTGCTGATGCTAGTCGAAAAAGATATAGATTTAGAAAATGTGCTGAAAACTGGCACATATAATGGCCAGTTTTTTGTGCTTAGCGGTTTAATCAAAATCTTAGACAAACAACCGGTGGAAAGTATCAACGGTTTAGAACTATTAAACCGAGTGAGAAAATTAGCACCAAATAGCGAGATAATCGCGGCTTTATCAGCGAATCAAGAAGGCGACCACACAGTTGATTTTCTCAAAAAATATCTAGAAGAAATAATAGCCAGAAATCAGCTCAAGTTCAGCACTCTTGGCCGTGGTCTCTCCACCGGTGTGGAAGTGGAATATTCTGATGCCGACACGCTCAAGAATGCGCTCAAGAATCGTGAGGCAAGAAGTTAGTATTTTTATTTAATACTCAAGATTTCTACTTCCGTGTAAGGCTGCCGGTGTCCCCTTTTCACACGATAACGAGTTTTGTTCTTGTACTTAAAGACGAGCAATTTGTCGTGACGATCATCAGCCACGCGCTTGGCGGTCACCTTAACGCCGGCAAGAGCTGGCGTGCCGAGCTTGGTCTCTTTACCATCGCTAGTGAGCAAAACCTCGTCGAAAATAACCTCGCTACCCTCTGACTTAACATCAGTTTTAGCCAGTTTTTCCACCTTCAGCTTATCGCCCGGAGCGACCAAATACTGCTTGCCGCCGGTCTTGATTACCGCAAATTTCATAGTCATAGTGGGGATAGTTTAGCAGATTTGACTTTGGCCGTCAATATAATAAGCTAAAGGTTCATGATCATCAAAGTTTACAATAAAAAGTTCGAAACTTGGGCTTATCTGGTGATAGATAGTTTAAAATTAGGTCCAGGCAAGGGCGGCATCCGCATGACGCCAAGCGTGACCGAAGAAGAAGTCTCGCGTCTCGCCCGGGCGATGACGCTTAAGAACGCGCTGGCTAATATCCCCTTTGGTGGTGCTAAGTCTGGTATCACTTTTGATCCAAAAATTCACACCAGCAAAGAAAAAAAAGAAATTGTGGAATGGTTCGCGCAAGAACTAAAACCCCTACTCGTTCACAGTTACATCGCCGGACCGGACATCAACATGACGGAAAAGGAGATGCAATGGTTTGTGGAAGCAGTAAAGAATAACCGCGCGGCAACAGGTAAGCCGAAAAAATTAGGTGGTTTACCGCACGAGCTGGGCAGTACTGGCTACGGCGTGGCCCAAGCGGCTAAACTAGCACTAGAGTTTAAAAAAATCCCGATCAAGCAAGCTAGCATTGCAATCGAAGGTTATGGCAATGTGGGTGTTTTTGCTCATCAATTCCTGCAAGAGATGGGCGCGAAGGTGGTCGCCGTATCTGACTCACGTGGCGCAATTTATCTCGAAACTGGTTTGGATTATAAAAAGTTAGTGAAAATTAAAAAGCAAACTGGTTCTGTCGTTAATTACGCTAATCTTGATAAAAATAGCAGAAAGTTAAGCAATTCAGCCATCTTTACTCTACCGGTGAGCGTGTTGATTCCGGCGGCCTTGCCAGACGTGATTAATGCCAAAAATATTGACGAAGTAAAAGCAAAAATAATTGTGGAAGGCGCCAATATCCCAATGCGCGAAGAATTTGAGAAAATTCTGCATCAGCGCGGCGTGCTAATTATCCCCGATATTATTGCGAACGCCGGTGGCGTGATCTCCTCTTATGCCGAACACAAAAACTTTACGGCAGAAAAAATGTTCAAATTAGTAGCAGAAAAAATTTCTGCCAGCACTCGCGCGCTCTTGCGAGCACTAGCTAAATCTAAGAAAACGCCACGCGAGATTGCTTGGCAATTAGCAGAGAAAAAGCTAGGCTCCAAACTCTAATCCCCGCCCGCCAACCGCTGTTGCATTGCCTCCAGCGCGCCGAGAGCTGTCTTGCCGGTGCGCTTTTCTTGTTCTAGAAGTTCTTGTTTTACCCGCTCACCACCCCGATTGTAACCACCCGTTCGGCCAGCAGAACGCACTACCCTGTGGCACGGGATATGTGGATCGTGATTACGCGCCATAATGCGCCCCACCGCACGCCAAGCCCGTGGTGAGCCAGCTGCCTCCGCCACTTCGCGATAATTCATTACTTTGCCAGGCTTGATCGCCTTAACGACTTGATGCACTTTTCTGACAAATTCACTCATTTTCCAAATCTGGCTTGTCTAAAACTAATGTCTCCATGCTGGAAGTCTCGCCCGTCACCCGTGCCACATCTTTATCAATCTTTTTCAGCTCTTTATACGCCGAATTATAGTGACTAACCGTTGTCCCCAAGCTTGTGCCAAGTTTGCCGAAATATTGCTCATAAGCCGCGATGTGCTTGCCCAAGTCTTCCACTCTGTCCCGAATCACCTTCGCTGATTCTTCTATTTGCAACGCCTTCAAGCCCTGCAGAACTGTCTGCAAGTAAGCCAAGAAAGATGTGGGCGAGACAATAATCACGTGTTTATCTTTGAATGCATACTCAATTAGATCTCTAGTATTTATTTTCACCGAACCAACTTGCGCGACTAATAAGTCATAATAAATCGCCTCGTGGGGAATAAACATGAAGGCGAAGTCCATCGTGCCCTCGCTCGGTTTGACATATTTACTCGTCTCATCAATTCTGTTCTTCAAATCAGACTTAAATAATTTCTCTAGGCGCTCCCGCTCCACCGGATCGCGTTCTTCGGCTAGTCTATTATAATTCTCGAGCGAAAATTTTGAGTCAATGGGAATAATTTTCTCTTTTACAAAAACCACCGCATCCACAATCGTGCCGTCTTTGAACGGATATTGCATCTGGTAAGAACCAGTTGGTAAAACATTTTTCAGCAAAGTTTCGAGATAATATTCGCCAAGAATACCGCGCTGTTTGGGATTTTTCAAAATATCTTGCAAGCTCTGGAGTTGATCCGCGAAATTTTCCACGCGCTTCTGGCCTTCACCCACCTTCACCAGCTCGCTCGTGATATCGCGAATCATTTTATTAGACTCGCTAGACTGACTCTGGAGCGAAGTGTGGAGAAACTTGCTCGACTCGGTGAGCTTGCTATCCAGCACGCGCGTGAGCTCATTGAGCTGATTCTGGAGCAAGATTAGCGCTTGATTATCCCCCGCCGGCTTCGGCTTATTCTGCGCCAAGAACCAAGCGATTCCGCCACCCACGAGCAAAGCAATAATTACATACAAAATTGTCGCCATATTTCGCTAGTTTAGCATGAATCCCGCTTTGGCGGGAAGATTTTTCAGGCAAAGAAAAAGCCCCGCACCGATTGGATCGGATTGGGGCCCTGAAGTCACAAAGTAGACTGCCTACTCGACTTTGGGAGAACTTTTTTGGAGTTTTTTCTTAACGTCTTGCCTGATCCGTTCTTCTTCCTTATTGACAAACTCCTCCAAAGAGAATGCCACCGGAAGCTTGTAGATGGTGATACGCGTCTCCAACAAGGGCTTGCGGACGGAAACTACATATCTTAGGCTGGACAGTTGCTGTTGCGATGCTAAACACAGCAGGGCTTGTTCGACCGTCTCTCCGCCTGTCCACTCTCTGAACCAACTTGATGGTCGGAAAAGAGAAAAGTTTACGCGCTCAAGTATGCTTGGTAATAACTTGCGGAGAATAAACCCATCTTTACCAATGCAGAAAAACTGTTGTGAACCATAAGAAGAGGGAGCGTACGCCATATACTCAAGATCAAAGTTAATATACCCTGTCGAGCGCAGGACATCGAGGTCTAACCGTTCTACCCTGATCTTAAGGTACTTGAGATCCTTTGGATTGATCTCCCCCAGCCATTTTCGCAAAAATGGAAACTCCGCGATGTATTCTTCGTTTGCAACTTGTAAAGGACTCTTCGACATTTGAAGCTCCTTGTGGCACCGCCACATTTTCAAGATAAAGCACCGCCTTACCTTGGGGAACTATCCACGAGTAATACCCGCGGATTCTCGCCCAAAAACACATCGTTTTCAGGTCTAAACTAAGCCTAGCATACTAACTATCTTGTGTCAAGCCCCCTTCTCTTTTCCTATTTTATTCAAAACTTTCTTCACTTGTTCTAGACTATCCAGATCAAAAACGGAAATCGCCATCGCTTTGACTTTCAACTTCGCTAATTTGGCGAGTTTAGCTTTCACTTCAGTTTTCTCTAATAAATCAGTTTTATTTAAAAATACATGCTCCTGCTTTTTTATTAATTCCGGATTATATTGTTTTAATTCTTGTCTAATTATTTTATAATCCCGCGCCACGTCATCAGATTCGCCAGAAATAATGTGGAAAATCGTTTTCGTGCGTTCAATGTGTCGCAAAAACTTAATGCCCAATCCCCGACCCTCGCTCGCGCCCTCAATCAAGCCCGGCAAGTCAGCGAGAATCAAACCGTAATAAGCGCCCAAGTGCGGCTCGAGCGTAGTGAACTGATAATTTGCAATTTTGCTCTTCGCATTTGTTAATTCATTAAGCAAACTCGATTTGCCAGCATTCGGTAAACCAACTAGGCCAATGTCAGCGATTAGTTTTAATTCTAATCTTAGTTCAAATTCCTCGCCCGGCAAACCAGGCTGGAACTGTTTCGGCGAAGTATTGATAGAAGAACGGAAGAGAAAGTTCCCCTTCCCACCCAAGCCACCCTTCGCTACCAAGACTTTCTCACCAATCTTGACCAACTCTTGGTCGAAGCCGGTCGTAAGATTGTGGATCACCGTGCCCACCGGCATCTTGAGCAGAATATCCTTGCCCGTGTGGCCATCGCGATATTGTCTCTGCCCGTTCTCGCCGTTCTCGGCCTTCTTCTGCTTCTCGAAGCGGAACTGCGCCAATGCACCGATATCGCTAACCGCCTCGGCAAACACGCTCCCGCCCAAGCCGCCACTACCACCAGTCGGTCCTAGCGCCAGCTTATTGCGTTCAAAAGCGACCGAGCCACGCCCGCCGTGTCCGCCGGCTACTCTAATCTTGATATCGTCAACTAACATTGTAACCAGAGCATACTGGAAGTGGTGCTGTAAGTAAACAGGCCCTTCTTCGTCTAAACTAGAGTATGTTCAGAACAATTAAGAAATTATTATTAATCTTTAGTCACAACTATGCTCACGAATATCGCCATCGTTTTAGTAGTTCTCTGGGTGCTCGGTTTCTTTGGTTTCCATATTATCGGTTGGTTTATTCACCTCTTACTAGTCGTCGCGATTATCCTCTTTCTGCTCCGTATCATTAGAGGCGAGAATCCGTTGAAGTAGATAGAAAAAAAATAGATTTTGTCATTTTAACCCAAAAATGATAGAATGCCTGTATGAATTTTGAAGAATTTTTACAAAAAGTAGCCCCAAAAGTTGGTCCTAATGGGGCATTTAGTCTAGCTAGGGACGCGCGTATAACCGCTTTGGAAAAAATATTAAGTAGTAAACTAAATATCCAAAAAGAAGAAATTGATAAGTCTGTGGACGAAGAATTAGAGAAGTTAGCTACAAATATTCTTAAAATGCCGCCACTGCCTAATTAGAATCATGAGTAAAAAGATTGATTACTACGAGGATTTCCTGAGAGTTATAGGCGAGCGAGATAGGATTATAAGAGAAAATAAAAACAAACAACTAGTTTTTAGTTTAATAGCTTCGATTATCTCAATTCTAGCTCTTGCGTTTTTTTCGACTAGCTCTGGTGTATCTCTTTTCTTAAGCCCCGTATTTAAAAGCGAGGATCCCGCCACTCAGGAATTAGCAACAAAAGTAGACCGACTGCAAATCGATATTACCAACATTAAGAAATTATTTAACAACACCAACGTTCCCTCTTTTAATTATCTAAATTCCAAACTCGTATCGATTGAACAAAAAAATGAGTACTTATACAACACCATCTTAGAAAACCCAGATAACGCCATTACACCAATCATACTCAGAAAGGAGCAGAACAATTTAGACCAAAAAATTGAAGACTTAAGAAATCGTGTTGATACAACTAACAGTTGGCTTTTTGGAATAATTGCGACTCTTGTCGTGGCAATAATTCTATTTCTTGGAAAACAAATTTTGACGTATTTTTCTAAGGAAAAAAACTCTATCAGAGAGTAGTCCCAGAATATTCAGTTTTGTGACCCTACAGGGAGTCGAACCCTGCTTCTAGCCTTGAGAAGGCTATGTCCTAGCCGATAGACGATAGGGCCCCGATTTTGTTAAACGAAGTTTCTACAAAATCGAGGGTCCGCGATCCTCGACTTTAGTCGGGATCGGGACCAAGTACCCATATTATTACTTTTTTAGTAATCTTTCAATCGCCGCACGACTTTTCCACTTTTTAATCTGGTATTCACGACCTTGAGCCAAAGATCTGTTTTGGTAGGTTTCCGAGTAAATAAGCTGACAAGGTAAATTATTTTTTGTTGATTTTACTTTCCCATTCTGATGCTCAGTTAATCTTTGTTCTAAATTACCAGTGCTTCCAGTGTAATATGATCCATTACTCAGTTTTAGAATGTAAGTGGAATACATTTTTATCTTTCCTTTCCCGATCCCGATTCTTCGAATCGTGGATCGAGGATCCACGACGTTAATGTTTAATTAACGTCGGGACCAGTTTTCGTCTTGCCTGACAAGTAATTTACTTTTCTCTTCTGGTTGCGCCATAATCTCCTCCACCACGCGCTCCATGCGCAGTGATTGCGAACCTTTTACGAGAATCACATCAGCTGGCGCAATAAAGTTCTGCAGAAACTCGCCAGCCTGGCGCGAATCATCGAAGTGATAAACATTTTTCTTGCCCATTTTTTTCTTCATCGCTTCTTCCACGGCAAATTTCATCCGGAGTCCGACAGTCACCAACACGTCCGAGACGCGCGAAGCCAGAATCCCCACTTTCCGGTGCTCATCTATCGTATATTTGCCAAGTTCGAGCATATCACCCAACACTGCGATCTTCCGGCCAGTAATTTGCAAGCTGTTGAGAGTCTGGAGCGCCGCTTCTATTGCCGCCGGCGAAGCATTGTACGTATCGTCAATAATTAGCGTTTCTTTAATTCCAGCTAGCAAGCGCATCCGGCCAGGCGGTGTGGTGAGGGTTTTGAGCGCTTCGCTCGCGCTCGCTAGACTCATCCCCTGCGCCACGGCCGCGGCGGCAGCCGCAAGCAGCGCGTAGAGCTGGTGCTCTCCGAGCACGCCGTGGAGCTCAAACTTAACGCTCTCGCCGGCATAAGTAATCTGCACACTCAAGCCAACTGGCTGATTTTCATAAATAATTTGCACATCAGACGCCAGCAAATCAGAACCCGTTTGGAAGCCGTAGCTTAACTTTCTCGCCTTCAAGCCATCAGCTAAATCGCGAATTTTTTCGTCGTCATGATTATAAATGACCAAACCCGATTCACTTACCGCTTGCGCGAGCAACCACTTTTCTCGCGTCACCTCTTCGGCGGATTTAAAAAACTCCACATGCACTGGCACTTCCGGCAAACGGGTAATCACAGCCACGTCCAGCTTGAGCCAGCTCACCAAGCGCGCCACATCGCCCGGGTGCTGAATGCCCACTTCTAACACCAATAATTCCGGATAATTAGTTCTAAACAGAATTAAACCCAAACCTTCGATAATATTCTTCAACCACAAAACTAGATTCCACCAAGCGTTATCGCAATTTAAGATAGTGAGCGGCAAACCAATCTCGTGATTAAAGCTCTTCTGACTCGCTCTCAATCTAAATTTACCAGAGAGGACAGTCGCAATCGCATCTTTTGTACCCGTCTTGCCCACACTGCCAGTGATGGCAATGATTTTGGGCTGGTACTTTTTTAAGACCAATCTCGCCTCCCAGCGGAGAATCGTCGTGATGAGAAATCTAGCGGTCTGGCGGAACATTGTAGTAGTTTAGCAAAAATTTCGTGAGCTTCATAAAGGGCTCGGTGAGCGTGGCCGAGGCGTAAGGCGCGCCTTGCGGATGGAGTTGGTAGAGAAAAACGAGAAATCTAGGATTAGAAGCCGGGAAATAGCCAAAGAATGAGTGGAGAAAATAATCTGGATCATAGCTATTTGCCCCCGGACGAACCTGTTGGGCTGTTCCCGTCTTGGCCGCCACGCTGTAGCGTTCGTTCTTGTGCTGACCACCAAGTAGCGCTGTATCTACAACAGTCACGAGCATTTGAGTAATAGTTTTGCTAGTTTCAGGTTTAAGCACTTGCCGGATTATTTCTGGCTTGATGACTTGTGTGAGTTTAGAATTATTGCGGCTGATCTCGGTGACCACATGCGGCTTCACCAGCACACCGCCATTACCGAGCACGGCGAGCGCTCGAGCCATCGTAATGGGCGTAACGGCCAAACCTTGGCCGAAAGCAGCCGTAGCGTACTCAATATCTCGCGTGCTATTTAAATTAGTAATCAAATTATTAACTTCGCCGGGCAGATCTATGTTAGTTTTCTCAGCCAAGCCATACTTGAACATATACTCACTAAACTTGATGCGGCCAAGCTTTTGCATCGCAAACACCGCGCCGGTATTAAGCGACTGATTAAGCACTTCTTGCATCGAGACTGTTCCCCTGCTTTTGAAATCAAAGTTGTTGATCGTTTTGTTGTTCAGCATCAGCGTGCCAGCGTCAAAATATGTCGTGCTGGGTTTAACCACGCCCGCGTCCAGCGCCGCCGCCATGGTGAGGGGTTTAAAGATTGAGCCCATCTCGTAAACTCTCTCTACCAGTGGATTGGCGAGAATATTGAGATTATCTTTTTTACCACCAGGGTCAAAGTCTGGTAATGCCGCCATGGCGAGCACAGCGCCCGTGTGCGGGTCCAGAATAATCCCACCGACCGTCTCCGACTGCCATTTGCTCTTGATCAGCGCCAGTTCTTGCTCCAGAGTTTCTTGCACTGTTGACTCAATACTCGTCACAATATCCGCCTCGCTGGTATTGACCGCCTTGCCCCAGAGCGATCCGCCAAAATCAGATAAGACTTCTGACAAAAAGCTGACAAAAGTTTTATCTGATTCACGTTTTAGCAGACTCTCATACTGCTTTTCCAAACCATAACTGCCCACACCTTCGTAATTTAAGAAGCCCAGGGCATGTGCTGCCGTAGCACCAGCGGGATAAAACCGCCAGCGTGTTTTGTACAAGTTTACACCTGATAATTTTAGACTTTTTATTTTGTCAGCTGTGGCTTGATCTAATCTCGTCGCAATTTCCTCATACGGATCAGTGCTCTTGCTGGCTTTGGCGATGAAACTCTCGTGATCTAGTTCTGGCAAGATATTAACTAGCTTGCTGTAAATATTTTCTAAATCTGGACTCGCGCTAGAAATTAGCGTGGGATTAAGCGCGAGGATAAAACCGTCACGCATAGTGGCGGCAGAAACAAGTTGCGCATTTTGTTGCTTAAAGAAAATTGTACCACGATCACTAAGTTGCCCCGCCGGACGCTGATATTGCCTATCAGCTTTATCAGCATAAAAGTTATTCTTGATTAGTTGCAAAAAAAAGAGCCGGCTCACTAGAACCAGAATCATAATGAAAATTATCAGCGACAAGAGCCGTACTCGACCAGTAAAATTAACAGACATGGCTCCAGATTAGCAAATTACTCTAGCGCAGACTAGGGTAACGCAACTTTCGTGTTCAATGCCACCACACCACCAGCGAGTGGCCGGGCGAAAATGACGCTCCCAGCAGCATCGTGGAAGCCGAGCGCATAAGCTCTGTCGAGCGTTACGCCACCAGATAGAGCCAAATATTCTGTTTCTAATGAGACAACGGCGCTCTGGCGTGTGGCCAAGTCGTCCAGCGCGCGCTGACGGCCCACGAGGTTGAAGACTACGCTATTGACGAGGCAAATATAGAGCACAAAGAGGGCTACCACGCCGCTGGCGAGTTGCTTAAAGAGTCGCTCTTGTTGATAAATTTTATTAATATTTCCCGCTGTCATCTTTTTATATTTTTTTAATAATCCTTAATTGCGCACTGCGTGATCTGGGATTTTGTAATGTTTCAGCTCTAGCTGGTTTAACTGCATGTTTAGTGAGAATCTCGCCACTATTTTCCTCTGCTTTAGCTTTGTAGAAGTCTTTGACAATCTTGGCCTCCAAACTGTGGAAACTGATCACGGCCAATCGGCCGTTCTTCTCGTCTAGCTTTTGCCACACTGCATCTAATCCAGCTTTCAGCGCGCCCAGTTCGTCGTTTACAACAATCCGCAAAGCTTGGAAAGTTTTAGTCGCAAAGTGTAACTTTCTCGCCTTACTCCGGTACCAAGCTGGTACGGCATTCCTGATTATTTCCAGCAAGTCAGCCACTGTTTCGATTTTTTTATTTTGCCTCTGCGCTACAATTTCTCTGGCAATTCTTTTAGCAAAGCGTTCTTCGCCATAAGCGTAGATCACGTCAGATAAAGTCTCTTCTCGCCAGTGATTCACAACCTCACTAGCCGTTAATTCAGGATTTTCACTAAAGCTCATCAGCAATTTCTCGTCTAATTTCTGAAACGAGAATCCCCGGCCCGATTCTTCCAATTGCTGCGAACTCAAACCGAGATCAAATAACGCCGCATCTAACTTATTAATTCCCGCTTGTTCTAGTAATTCTGCTAAATTTCTAAAATTGCTATTTAACAAAATTATTTTTGCGCCGGTGTTTGCTTTTTCGAGATTAATTTTTGCTTCGGCAATAGCGTTCTTATCAGCATCAATGCCAACTACTGTTCCTGTTTTGCCAACTTGTTTCGCTAGTTCCACAGCATGTCCAGCGCGGTTTAGAGTAGCATCAAGTACTGTCTCACCAGCTTGAAGATTCAAACCTGTCAAAACTTCTTGTAAAAGAACTGGATCGTGTTTCATCAGAATTAGTTTCAGAAAAACAGTTTAGAACACTCCAATCTCGCCTAACTTTTCTGCCAGGGCATCGGCTTGCTTCTCCACGTTCTGTTTGTAAGCTTGCCAACGCTCTTCGTCCCAGATTTCCAAGCGAGAGTGCACACCAGCGATCACCGTTTTGGTCTGCAAGCCCGCGAATTGCCGCAAGTAATCAGGCAAGAGGATGCGACCCATGCTATCCACTTCGCACTCCGCCGCGCCACCGAGCATAAACCGGTTGAAGCTTCTGGTATCTGCTCGCAACATGGATAAGCTAGCCAGCTTTTCCGAGATCCTCTTCCACTCCTTGAGCGTGTAGACAAAGAGACAATTATCCAAGCCTGGCGTAATCACCACCTGACGACCCACCTCCTTGCGCCATTTGGCGGGTATTGCCAGGCGCTTTTTGTCGTCAATCGTGTGTTTGTGTTCGCCAATCAGCATATTTCGATTTCCCACTTCTCCCCACTTACCTACTATTCTATCCCACCCATCACCATTTACCAACCCGAGTTATCCACAGTTCCCCAGTACTGTTTTTTAGACAAGAAAAAACCACTACTCTAGTGGTTTTTCGAGAAATTATTTTAAAAATTTTACGGCAACACGATCTCGTCTCCCAAATTTAAGCCACTCACAATCTCCACTTGGCCGTCAGAAGCGCGCAAACCGGTCGTCACTTTTACTTCTTCATTTTCGCCATTAGCATTCTGACGCGTCACCATCGCCTCGGCACCAACAAACTTGATTGCTCGCGTGGGCACGGCCAGCACTTGCGCTCGCTGGCCAGTTACCAGCTCAATATTGGCCGTCATGCCGGAGCGGATTCGGGCGTCACTTTCGGCAAAAGTGAGAGTAATTTTGTAAGTCGGTACACCCTCCAAGATCGTCTCCGCCGGATCAATCGCGGTGACAGTGGCCTCAAACTTGGCCGCATCGCCGTAAGCGTCGAGTAGCACAGTCGCCTTGTCACTCAATTTCACTTTCGCAATATCAACTTCTGGCACATTAGCTTCCACAATCAGTTGACCATCAGTAATCAAGCCCACCAGCGCCGTGCCGGCGGTGGCAAATTCGCCCACGCGCGCTTCTTGTTTCGTTACAATGCCAGAGAACGGCGCGCGGATCGCGTAATCAGCGAGCTTGGCTTGCGCGTTTTGCAAACTATTTTTCTTCTCGTTCACCACTACCGCTTGCGACTCGAGGCTGAAATTATTAGTGCTACTGTTTAATCTCTCCTGACTAATCGTGCTGGTAATCGCTCCGAGCTCGGCCACGTAGCTATTGATCGTCTGCAATTGTGTGCCTAGCCGCGCCCATTGCTCGGCGACTAGATCTGCCTGTAGCGATGTCCAATCGCCAGAAACTGATTTATCGTGGAAATATTGCACGAGATCTCGTCCCAATTTGATCAACTCACTCAACTGCTTGAGCACTTGGTGAGTATCAGTGATTATTTTTTCGTCTAGAACAGTGTCGGTGACATTAGCCTGATCGCGTTGCTGATAAAGCGCAAACAACTTAGCGTAATTATTTTTTAGAATATTATATTGTTGCTTGGCCGTGCTTGGCACCGAGCGAAATTTGGTCTCATAACTGCTAACCACCGTGGCGTAATAAGTGAGATTATCACCGCCGATGGTAGAACTAGTGAAGTCGCTATCGAAAAAAGTGTGATTGACCGAATCCAGAATATCGCCCGCCTCGCCAAAGACGCGCACCAGCACGCTCAAGCCATCCTGCCGCGCTTTGTCTAGTTTGTTGGTGACGAACTGACCAGTGCTGGGGTGCTCCAGCTTAGCAAGATCAACTTGCGCTGTCTCCAGTGCTGCCTGGGCGTCATTGACCGCCTGGACGGCGTCGCGGCTATCTAGCCGCGCCAGCACGCTGCCAGCTGGCACTTGCTCGCCCACCGCGCGCTCAACAGCCACAATAAAACCGCTTTGCTTAAACGCGAGATCAGCTTTTTGGTTCGCCTTCACTTTGCCAATCACGCTCACGCGCTCTAATAAATCAGTTTTGGCAACTGTAAAAGCGCCAGCATCGCTGTTAGTATTGCGAGTGAAGAAAAAAATTGCCAGTAAAATAATTACAACAACAGCAATCCCCGTCCAGAGTAATTTTTTATTTTTCATTTTTTGGTTTTAGCGTGGGGAAGAAAATTACTTCTTTGATATTACTCGTGTCAGTAAAAAGCATTGCGAGACGATCAATACCGATGCCAATGCCACCATTAGGCGGCATTCCGTATTCCATGGCCTCAAGATAATCCTGATCGCTTGGCGAAATTTCACCTTCACCGCCTTCTCTTTTTTGATCTTGCTCGCGATAACGTTCTGCCTGCTCCACGGGGTCGTTTAATTCGCTAAAGGCATTGACCATTTCTAGACCCACGATAACTAACTGGAAACGGTCAATAAAACGCGGGTCATCTGCTTTGCGCTTAGCAAATGGATTGAACCCCACGGGGTAGTCAATGATAAATGTCGGCTGGAGAAGCTTTGGTCGGCAAACTTTTTTGTAAATATTGTCCATAATTTTCTCTGTCGCTTCGCTCGGTTCCACCGCCACGCCAAGCTGGGATGCCTTCAATTCAAGCTCGCGACGAGTTGCATTGGCCGGATCAGGGATCAGCGCGTAACGTTTGAGCAGGTCAAAAAAGCCAACAACACTAAATTTTGGAGCAAAATTAATTTTCTCATTGTTGTACTCTAGAGTGTCTGTGCCAAAAATTGCTTTTACCAAATACTTGAATAGCTTTTCCACAAACTCACGCTGACTGGTCGCGTCGGCATAAGCCTCTTGCGACTCCAACATCGTAAACTCCGGATTGTGTGTGGTATCAATACCTTCGTTGCGAAAGATCCGGCCAATCTCATAGACTCGATTGAGACCTCCCACCAACAGCTTTTTGAGATAAAGCTCTTGAGCAATCCGCAGATTAAAGTCCGTGTCGAGAGCTTCGTGATGGGTCACAAAAGGCCGGGCCGTGGCTCCACCAGCCAGAGCTTGGAGAATTGGTGTTTCTACTTCCAAATACCCGTGTTGATTAAAAAATTTCCTGATCGCAGTAATTAGCCGCGATCGTGTTTCCAATTTGGTTCTAACTGGAGGCGACATCATTATATCCAGATAACGCCGCCGGAATCGCTCTTCCACATCTTGCAAACCGTGCCATTTATCCGGCAAGGGTCGCAAACTCTTGCCGAGTAGACGCCAAGTTTTTACGGCTAAACTCTTCTCTTCTCTTTTTGTGATAAACAAACTGCCGCTGGCTTCGATAAAATCGCCAACATCTATAACGTCACGAAAAAGTTCAAATAATTTTGCGTCCATTTCGTCACTTTTCGCCACTAACTGCAATTTTTCCGTGCCGTCATCTAAATCGAGAAATAAAATAGAACCTTGACCACGGATTGCCCGTACGCGCCCGGCCACTGTCAGCGCTTTTTTGCGTTTGCTAAGTTTTGTAAAATCAGATAAAACCTGCGTGAGAGAAAAATCTTGCTGTGCGCTCACCGGATAAGCCTCGGCGCCATGCTCGCGCCAGAGCGCTAATTTGCGCAAACGCTCGGTCCGCAATTCTGCTAGCGATGCCATTTTGTTTTTAAAAAAATTAAACTAGTCTATGCTAACCACTTTGTAACTCACTTTGCCTTTTGGTGTCTGCACCAGCGCTTCTTCCCCCTTTTTCTTGCCCAGCAGAGCCAAACCCAGCGGCGACTGGCCGGAAATCTTGCCGCTCGCCACGTCTGCCTCCTCCGAGCCCACAATCGTCAGTTTACTCTTCTTGCTGTCACTCTGCTTTTCTACCGTCAGAGTTGAGCCAATTTCCACCTCTGCACTGTGGTGTAGCGCCATGATCTGGGAAGTCTTGAGCAAATTCTCCAGCTGGCTAATCCGATCCTCAATTTCCGCCTGTTCTTCACGCGCCGCGTGATACTCTGCATTTTCTGATAAATCGCCCAGAGACTTGGCAAACTCCAACCGTTCTGCCACCTCCTTGCGCCGCGTCATCTTGAGCTCGCTTAGTTCGGCTTCCAGCTCCGCAAATTTCTCTTTACTCAAGTAGTCTGTATTCATAGGCATGTTATTGGTTATAAACAGTCCGACTATTCTAAACCAAAAAGCTTTTTTAAGCAAGAAAAAAGCCTCGTGCTCGCCTATTTAGATAGACGAACCGAGGCTCTGGATCAAGATTTCACGCTACTTCTGCCCAGCTCGCGACTCAGCTTCGGCAATGGATTCTGCCCGATTCCGCCAAAGAAACCGAGTACGATTCAAATCACTAACACGAGTGACGTGACCAGGGCAATCCTCATTACCACACAGTGGCCCCGCCAGCATATCTCCCTCGTTCTCTCGTATTTGCGATCCATCCCATAAAGCCCAACAATTATCGCACTCATAAGTACCAATGTACGCCGACATACTTAAACCTCCAATTTTTTGAGAAAAGTTTAGAAGAAAAAAGAGCCTCTGGAATCAACTATACACCGAATTGCTTATTTGTAAAATAATTTCTAACTCTTAAAATATTCTGGCGCATTGGTGCGCATCCAGTCAAAGACTTGCCGCATCACGTAAGTGGCGCCAATGAGGTTAGTATGCGAACCTTTTTCCATCACAATTGTAAACGCGTAGCGCGGATTATCGTAGGGGAAAAAGCCCGCTACCCACGAGTTCACAAACTGCTTGCTGGCGCCCAGCTCGGCGGTACCAGTTTTACCCGCCACAGCTAGATCAGTCATGTTCAAGCCAACAGCCGTCCCCTCGCGCACAGATAAGCGCATGCCCTCGCGCACAATCTGGAGATTATCATTATCAAGCCCGGGAATCGTTTCCCACATTGGCGAGGCGCCAGGCTCGGTAGCTGTGAGCGTGGGTGTGACAAGATGTCCACCGTTGGCAATCGCCGCAATCGCCCGCACGATCTGTAGCGGCGTGACTTGGAAGCCATATTGACCGATAACCGTGTGATAAGTATTGCCGAGCAACCAATCGGCGCCGTCAAAGTTCTCACGCTTCCACTCCGGCGTGGGCACCGCGCCGGCCGCTTCGCCAGCGAACTGACTGCCGGTCTTCTCGCCCAAACCAAACAAGTGCGCATATTGATCAATTTTCGCGATGCCCAAACCTTTTTGATCAGCGTACCCGCCGCCAATCGCATAAAAATAGACATCAGACGAAACAGCAATTGCGTGACGCAGATCGACCCAGCCATGCGCCTTCCAGTCTTTAAAGACAGTTGGCTTATCGGGAAAGTACGGATTAGGAATGCTAATCTGCCCAGTGCTCTCAATTTGCTTGTCGGGCGAGATCAATTTTTCTGTCAGCGCCGCTGTGGCCATAATCGGTTTGATGATCGAGCCAGGCGTGTACAAACCAGCCACCGCGCGGTTTAAGAACGGATGACGTTCATCTGTTATAAAAGAATTTATTTTAGTTTTATCAACGCCAGCGACAAGAATATTCTGATCATATTCTGGATTATTGACCAGCGCGATAATCTCGCCAGTGCTCACGTCCAGCATCACACCGGAGCCAGCCACAAACTTGCCGTCACTGACCAGGCTATCAATTGCATGATAAAACGCGCTCTGGAGCCGAGCATCTACAGCCAGCGTGAGATTCTCACCGGCGACTGGCGGCTCGAGCAAATAATCCGAATGCGGTTTACCGGCCACGTCCACTTCTTCGATTTTAATTCCAGGCGTGCCACGGAGTAGCGAGTTGAAAATTTTCTCCGCACCATCACGGCCGATCAGTTCATCAGCGTCAAAGTTTTCTTCTTTTACTTCTGACTCTTTTGGCTTGCTAATGTAGCCAACCAAGTGCGCAAAACCGGGTTGAGTGATGTAACGCCGACCGTGATCGTTCCAAGCTAGTTCTGTACCCAATCGATCCGTAATAATTCCTCGATCTGCGAAAATATCTAATCTTCTTAGTGTGTTGTTCGCACTGCGCGTCGCTAATTCTTCGCCATTTACAATCTGCAACTGCAAAGTCCGGCCAAAAAAGATCAAAACTACCAGCAACAAACTGGCTGTGAGCCAAGAGAAAGCACGCCGACCAATCGGCCGCTCGATCTGCCCTTCAAATTGTTGTTTATCGAAAGAAGGTAAATTGCTGGCATCGAGCAAAACTTCTTCTGGATCTAAATATTTCTTCACAGTTAGATTCTAACATTTTGATGCAACTCGCGCGCCAGCAAGAGCAAGATCACAGCAAAAATTGTCACCGGAAGTGTGAGCCGTAGCGGCCCAGCCAAACGCGCGCTGTAAGTGAGATCAAAAAGTAGAGCAATAAATAATAGCGCGTAAAAATCCGGATAAAATAAAATTAAGCCAAAAATGGCGAGCACGATCAACCACCACGGCAGCCACCACACGCCCAAGAGCAAAACTAAACTAATTATTATCTTGTTTCTGTAAGATAGAGACATATTTGAGACTATTTGCGTCTAGTGGTGCTCGGAGATAGAGCGTTTGCTCAGTTTTATTGGCTTCACTCTCCACTGCGCCAACTATTGCGACTAACCAATCCTGGCTAGCGCTCGGCACAATTGCTCGCTCGCCCACCGCCACGCTCAAGCCGCGCGGCACGGTAGCGATAAAATTGCCGCCACCACGACCAAGCAGTGTAACTGGCACGCGCGCCTCGCCCAAGAGCGCTGGGGTAGTAAGACCAGCGAGCGTGAGTAATCTAACGCGACTGGTCGCACCGGTAACCTGCACAACAGCGCCAAGCCAGACGTGATCAAGCGTGGTGATCCAGTCATTAATTTTTATTTCCGGCTGACTATTGGCACTCCCCAGATCAAGTGTCAGCACATCAAACGGACCCGAATGCTCTGCACCCAAAGAGCGAGCGATTAATTGTGTTGATTTATTTTGTTCAAGAATTTTACCAGCACTGGCCCGCAAGCTTTCGTTATCTTTCTGCAATTGCTCACTCTGTGTGGCCAATAAATTAGCGCTGGCTAGTTTGAGTTGCAAATCTTGATTCTCTAAAATTAGTTTATTTTTATCAGCAAAAGCGACCGTAAAACCTTGCCAGATACTGGCAACATTCGTACCGATATTCCAGAAAGGTCGAGCGACACTTGTAGCCACGCCAGCGCCCAGCTGATGAATCCCCGCACCAGCAAAAACTAAAACCACCAAGACAGCTATTAAGCCCAGAGTCAGCTTGAGCGACTTTTCACGCCGGCCATTATCCTGGCGTCTATTTGGGAGGGAGCTCATTGTCATCAGTAATTAAAATATCGCGGAAATGGTCAAGATCTTCCAAGATCACGCCCGTACCGCGCACCACAGACGTAAGTGGATCATCCGTGAGATGAATCGGAATTTTTAGTTCACTAGCCAGCAACTCCGGCAAACCTTGGATCAGCGAGCCGCCACCTGTGACCACAATCCCCTTGTGCATAATGTCAGAAACAACTTCCGGCGGCGTCGCTTCCAGCACTTCCTTCACCGCATCAACCAGCAGAGAAATAGAATCACTAATCGCCTCGCGAATATCGGCATCAGTAATCACTACCTCTTTGGGCAAACCAGTCACCAAGTCACGCCCACGAATCGTCGCATCTTGGGTCTCGCGCCGCTTCTGCACCGAGCCAATCGCAATCTTCACTTCTTCGGCCGTCTTCTCGCCCAGCAAAATTTTAAATTCATCACGCACATAAGCCACAATATCTTGATTCAATCTATTACCCGCGATCCTCAAATTTTTCGCCTGCACAATCCCACCCAAGCTAATCACCGCAATGTCCGTTGTACCACCGCCAATGTCTACAATCATATTGCCCACCGGATCATGCACCGGCAAGCGGATCCCGACCGCTGCGGCCATCGGCTCCTCCACAATGTGCACGACGCCGGCACCAGCATTCTTGGCCGCATCACGCACAGCTCTAATCTCCACATTAGTGATCCCCGACGGCACACCAATCACCACTCTTGGCCGGAGAAACTTCTTAGTCGAATCTTGGGCGACCTGACGCAAGAAATAAGCGAGCATCTCTTCGGCCACTTCAAAGTTCGAAATCACGCCATCCACCAGGGGCTTGACTACCGTAATGTGCGTGGGCGTGCGGCCAACCATCTGCTTGGCGTCATTACCGATCGCCACCACGCGGCCGGTTTTCTCGTTAAGCGCCACCACCGATGGCTCGTTGATTACGATCCCGCGCTCTTTCACATACACCAGCGTATTGGCTGTGCCCAGATCGATGCCAATGTCATTAGAAAATAATTTATAAAAGCGCTTAAGCATTATTTAATTTATTTTGCCAAAAATCTAATTAATTCTGTTTCGTCAATATTAGTTACTTCTCCAGTCTGCCGATTTTTAAATTCTAATTTACCAGCCTCTAATGTTTTACTGCTGACTACAATCCGATTTGGCAAGCCAATCAAGTCCGCATCCGCAAATTTCTCTCCCGCCGGTGCGTCGCGATCATCGAACAAAACTTCAATCTTATTCTGCACTAATTTTTGATACAGTTTCTCACTAGCTTGTTTAACTTCGTCACTTTTGCCAGCCAGCGAAATTAAGTGAACCGAGAAAGGCGCGACACCTTCTGGCCAAACTAAGCCATTCTCGTCGCTCAAGACTTCGGCAATTGTGGCGAGCAAGCGACTTGGGCCCAGACCATAACTGCCCATCCAGACCGGCTGTTCTTTCCCTTCGGCGTCAAGAAAATTTAGTTTCAGTGGCTCAGAAAATCTGGTCCCGAGCGAGAAAATATTGCCGACCTCGATTGCCTTGTGCGGCACTAAATCCTCTTTTTTTAAACCTAATTCTTCTAGCACTTCTGGCGTCGCCACCTCGATATTCACGGCCAGCTTCTCATCAGCTGATAAGTAAATCGTGTCTTCGCCGGCTTCAGAAAGTGTCTGGAACTCGTGACTATACTTCGAGAAAGCGCCGCCAGAAGCGAAAGTTAAGTAAGTTCTGTCACCCAAGCCAACTTGTTTAAAAATATTCTGATAAACGAGCAAAACTTGCTGATAAAATTCTTCCTGCTCTGTTTGCGTGGCATGAAAAGAATATAAATCTTTCATCAAGAATTCTCGACCGCGCATCAAGCCCGATTTTGCTCGTGTTTCGTTTCTAAACTTAGTCTGGATCTGATAAATCGCTCTGGGTAAGTCGCGATAAGATTTAATGTGATCGCGTAATAAATTAGTCAGTGGCTCTTCGTGGGTAAAGCCTAAACCAAGTTCACTCTCGTTTTTTAATTTAGTTTTGAACCACACGTCCACTTCCTGATCATTCCAACGACCACTCGCCTGCCAGATTTCTGGATTCTGCAAGGCCGATAAATTTACTTCCACCGCACCTAATTTATTCATCTCACTTCTAATCAGTCTGTTTATCTTTTCTAGCGTCTTTAAGCCCAGCGGCAAGTAACTATAAACTCCGGCCAATTCTTTGTGCACAAAGCCGGCTCTAATCAGTAACTGCGCGTTTTTGCTAACCTCATCCTTCGGCGCCTCGCGACGCGTTTTCGTAAAGAGTTGTGATTGTTTCATGGTGAGGCTAGTTTAACGCAAAAAAAGAGCCCCCGCAAACACTTGCAAAAGGGGCTCAAGAAAATCTATTAAGCCGGCGAGCAACAAAAAGGGCCCGCCACACACGTGACGAGCCCAGCATCGCCTTCACCAACCCTGGCTTAGGCTAGCAGAAACACTCGGGAGTTGTTTTTTCTTTGGGAACTGCAAAACCAAACACAATCTGTTCGCCGGGGCGAGAAGCTCTTTTCTTAGCTTTGGCTTGCTTCTGTTGCGCTTCCCGACGTTTATGGACTGACTGAAACAAGATGTTGACGATCCTCACTTCAGCATCGCCGACAGTGGTTGTGTTCGATCTCCCGAAAGAACTATTTGTTGGCTTTGTTTTCTTCATAACCAACCATCCTTTCTGATTAGAACTATATCACAAAGCTATTTTAATAGCAAGCGCGCAATATCGCCGTAAGTGACCACCGCCATCAAGAGCAAGAGCAAACCAAAGCCAACCAGATTTAGAGTGTTAGCAACTTGCGGCTTGATCGCCGAGCCTTTGATTTTTTCTATTAACAAAAACAACAATCTGCCGCCATCGAGCGCCGGGAAGGGCAACAAATTTAGCACGGCTAAATTTATAGATATAAAAGCCGTGAACGAAAGCAAGTAAACCCAACCGAGACTGGCCGCATCGCCGACTAAGCCAGCCAAGCCCACCGGCCCGGTGATATTCTCCAGCACTGGTTGGCCAGCAAAAGCTTGTTTAATTAAATCAAATAAACCAACGACAGTAGCGATAGTGATGTCAGAAGTTAGCACTGCGCCACGAGCAAAGGCCGGGAACAAGCCAAGTTTAGAAGTAATCACTTCTTCCAAACCAATGCCAATGATGGCCCGTGATTCTGAATTAGTTGGATCAATTTGTGGTTGAACAGTAATTTTCTGTTCAGTTCCGGCTCGTTTAATCACTAAATCTAGATTTTGCGCCGGATGTGCGGCCATAAAGTCAGCCACAGTTTTTGGCTCTAGTTGCTCTGGCTGTTTTTGTAAACTGTCAGTTAAGCTCACAATTTCGTCACCAAGCTTGAGGCCAGACTTTTCTGCTGGGGAATCAGTTTTGACTGTTGTAATTAGTAAGCGCGACTCGCCAGTCAAGCCCGCTGGTGCCTCACTACTCGCCACTGGCAAGCCGGACATCAGGCCAATGCTCAAGAAGAGCCAAGCCAGAATCAAATTGCAAACCACGCCAGCGACAAGAACTAAAGCCTGCTGATATCTTGGTCTATTTATCAAACTCCGCGAGGCGTCAAAACCGGTGAGCGCTTCTTCGTCTGGATTCTCGCCAAAAATTTTCACGAACCCACCAAATGGTAACCAGTTTAAAGAATAAGTAGTTTCCCCACGCTTAAAACCGAAAACGCGCGGTGGGAAGCCGAGGCCAAACTCGTCCACACGCACACCACACTTCTTGGCCACGATAAAATGCCCAAACTCGTGCGAGAGAATCAGCACGGCGAGAACAATAATAAAAATAATTACAGACACAAAATATTTTTTACTAAACTAACTCCCAATTTCCGTCTCTTTGCGCGCTTTCATTTCGTCTATTTTTGCACTTTCTGCATCCACAATTTTCTGCAATTCTTCTTTCAACCTAAACTTATCGTCTTCGCTAATTTCTTTATTCTTTTCTTTTTCTTGAATCTCATTCCAAGTTTTTTCCCGTTCTTTCCGGAGCGAGATTTTTGCTTCTTCAGATTTTTCGTGAGCGAGTTTAAGTAAAATCTTGCGTTTATCAGCCGTTAATTCTGGGAAAATCACACGGATCGCCGTGCCGTCTGTGGTGACAGACACGCCAAGATTTGCAACTTGAATAGCCTGCTCCACGCCTCTGACTTGCGACTGATCCCACAAGCCAATCTTGAGCGTCCGCACATCCTCCACGCCAATCGCGCCCACGCTCTTGAGCGGGACCCGCGCGCCGTAGCTCTCCACTTGCACGCTATCCAAGAGCGCTGGCGTGGCTCGACCCGTCCGAATGCTCGCAAACTCCCGCCCGAGCCAATCCTCGATCTCGGTAATCTTATTTTTTAAACTAGCAAAGTTGTAACTCATAAAAATTATTCTACCAGATTTTTAGACAAGAAAAAAGGCGCACCGCTAGGGATGCGCCTTGGAGATTTTGCGAAAACCTGCCTAAAAACATTGCCCTACGAGCCCCACCGAGAGTGACGACTGTTACGTACCTCCCAGGAATTCCGGCACATTTGCCGAGGATATGAACCCATCTTCGCAAACTTGTCTGCCAACTCCTGGAAAGTGCCCTTCTCCCGTGCTGAGACCCAAGAATGTATCCGAGGTGGGCAACTTATTTTAACTGGCCGAACCCATCCGTGCCTGCCCCGGTTATGACCCCACAGCCATCGATACCCTTTATAAGATATCTTGAGCTTAGAAACAAAGTGTTGTTCGGGACTGTATCGCACCTCAGGAAGAGACGATCCGGTGGCCACAACACGAATACCGCCACCAAACAAAACGACTCGCCAATGTAATTCGTCGATCAATGTCCATGCTGGAGCAGAAGTATACTTAATTTGTTTGGGGAAGAACATAGGTAGTTCAACTTCCTTTTCTGCGCGAACCTGATCAATGGCGATCAAGCTTTGTTTGATAACCTGAATTACAAATTCAGGAAGGACGATAGTAGTCATAACGACCACCTTTCTTCCGTACTGATAACACGGACAATTCGATGCGCAAATAACGCACCAACTCTTAACTAAATTGTGAAAGAACGCCTCTCACTTCCAACCCCCATTATAGCAAATGGGTAGAAATTGTCAAGGGGTAAAAAGTGCTTATTCTTAGCCCTGCTTTAGCACCGGCAAAATGAGCGCAATGTGTTGCAGAACTAATCTAGAAGCGCCAGATGGATGTGATAAGTGCTCGCGGCCAGCGCGGATTTCGGCTAGAGCGAAGATTAATTGCTCACTCGCCTCTTGTGGTTTGAGTATTTTTGCTAAAGCTTGCTCGAGATTATTTAAAAAATCCAAACTCACGCCTTTGTGATTATCTTCGTTATCGTCTAGTAATTTTTCGAGATATTTTAATCTCACTTCTGGATTATTTTTGATAAAATCTAATATTTCTGTTTGCTCTATTTTTTCTTCTGTTTTATTTTCAGTTTTTTCCGGCAAAATTAACTTTTCTAAGCGAGATAAAAGCGTAGGCAAGAGCAAGCCAGAATTACTTGTCCCCAAGATGAAAACTGTGCCGAGTGGCGGTTCTTCGAGGATTTTCAATAAAACATTCTGCGCTTCGGGCGTGATGCTCTCGAACCAGATCAGAATAAACTTTTTATTTTCTACATCACTCGCTCGCCCACCACGTTCGCGAATCTCGCGCGCTTCGTTGATGCCAATAATGCCAAAAGTCCAATTCTCTATTTTATTTTTTTCCTCGTTGAGTAGCAGAGAATCAGGCAAGCCAGACCAAACTTCTGTCGTGCTAGTGACGAGATAAGCGTGATGCTTAAAATCAGTTTTTGGAGATGATACTCTTTTTGTAGACATTGAGATGCTCCAGCGCAATGCCGGTGCCGTTGACGACGCAGTAGAGCGGATCGGTGGCCACGCGCGCTTTTACTCCAGTGCGCCGGTAAACCAGTTCTGCGAGGTTAGATAACTGCGCCGAGCCGCCGGTCATAATCACGCCGTGGTCGATGATGTCACTAGCCAGCTCGGGTGGAGTGTCTTGGAAGACGCTCTTGATTGCTTTCACAATTTCGCGTAATTCATTATCAATCGCTTTTACAATCTCATTCGTTTTTACTTCCGCTGATCTGGGTAGACCGGTGAGGAAGTCGCGGCCTTTGATGGTATAAGATTCTTCGTTCTCAATCGGCACGGCGGAACCAATTTTGATCTTCACTTCTTCCGCCGTTTTATCACCAATCGCGAGATTGAAAGTTTTTTTGATGTAATCCGTAATCGCCTGATCTATCTTATTGCCCGCGTACTTTACAGACGTAGAAGCCACGATGCCGCCCAAACTAATTACCGCCACATCGGTAGTACCACCGCCAATATCGCAAACCATATGACCTCTTGGCTCATAGATCGGAATGCCCGCGCCGATAGCGGCCAAAATTGGCTCTTTAACGACGTAAGCATTCTTCGCGCCCGCTTTGAGTGCTGCTTCTATAACAGCTCGCCGTTCCGTACTCGTCACACCGGCGGGGACAGAGATCATCACGTCTGGTTTGAAGAAGTTAAACTTGCCGATTGCTTTATTGATATAGTAACGCAACATTACTTCTGTCACTCGGTAATCCGCAATTACGCCGTCCTTCATCGGCCGATAGGCGGTAATATTATCCGGCGTTTTGCCGATCATCTCTTTGGCCTCAAGACCAACGGCTAAGACTTTATTATCAAGTTCTGAAACGGCAACAACCGACGGCTCGTTTAAGACAATTCCTCGTCCGGGGACGAAGACGAGCGTATTGGCTGTGCCAAGATCAATGCCCAATTTTTTGACCCAAAAGCTCATGCCTGACAGTGTATGGCTTTTTCGCCCTTTTTACAATATAGTGAGGCTCATGAAAATCGTCACAGTCATCCCCATTTCTCGAGGTATTTTTCGCGAATATCTCACTTATTTTACAGCGCAAGAAGTGGAAGCTGGCGACTTGGCAAAAATTGTGGTGAGAAACAAGGCAACTAGTGCTTTGATCATCAAAACCGAATCACTAAGTAATTCTGCTTCCACAAAAAGCGAGCTAAGATCAGCCGAGTTTAAATTAAAAAAACTGGGTCTAGTTATTACTAAACAGTTTCTGGATAAGCAAGTAATTAACGCGGCACAAGAAACCGCTGATTATTACGCGAGTAGTCTGGGTGTGGTGCTAAAAAGTTTACTGCCGCAAGCTTTGCTCACGAATAACAAAACCCGCAAAAATAATAAAAAGACAGAAACAGAATTAGCTAAATCAGAAACAGGGAAAGCAGAGATCAAGACAGAAAAGTTAGCTTTGCAAGATAGCGACTTGGAAAGATTAACTTATTACAAAAGTCTGATCCGCGAGGAATTTGCCAAAAAGTGTTCGGTCCTGATCTGCTTTGCCAGCTTGGCAGAACTGATGAATGCGAAAAATATTCTCGAAAAAGGCATCAGCGCTTACACTGTAATTTTACACAGTCAGTTGAGTCCAAAAGTTTTCCTTGAGACTTGGCACGAGGCTGTTACAAATAAACATCCAGTTTTGATCTTAACTACCGTTTCTGGCTTAACTCTGCCCCGCAACGATTTATCGACAATAATTCTAGAACGGGAAAGTGCGGCGGCTTATCGCGGTTTCGCCCGGCCATTTATTGATTATAGATACTTTGCCGAAAAGCTCGCGCAAGCGAAAAGTTTAAAATTAATTTTGGGTGATATTTTATTGCGACCAGAGACTGGTTATAGATTAGAAAATCGAGAAATTATGCCAGTGCAAGCGCCACGCGCGCGGCTGGCCAGCTTGAACGAAACAAAATTATTGAATGTGGCTGGCAGTGATATTTTGACCACAGAAGTAAAAAGTTTAATTGCTGAAACTAATCACAGCCACGAGAAAATTTTCTTGCTGGCGAACAGACGCGGCTTAGCGCCACTGATTGTGTGCGACGACTGCGGCCAAGCCATGCTCTGCGGCAACTGCGGCGCGCCGGTAGTGCTCCATCAGGCAGAAAAAGCTCAACAAGGCATCAAAGAGACCACTATTTTCCGCTGTCACCAGTGCGGCGAGACTAGAACGTCAGAAGAAAAGTGCAAACACTGCCAGAGTTGGCGCTTGCGGGCGCTAGGTACAGGAATTGAGAAAGTGGCCGCAGAATTGAAGACACTAGCGCCACACCGCGCGATCTTCCAGCTCGATAGCGATCATATTAAGACCTACAAACAAGCGAGTGACTTAATGACTAAATTTTATCAGAGCCAGAATGGCATACTGTTGGGGACAGAAATGGCGCTAAATTATTTAGCAGAAGCCGAAAAAGTAGCGCACAGTGTGGTAGTAACCGTTGACGCAATGCTCGCGCTACCAGACTTCCGCATTAGCGAGCGCGTCTTTACGCTCATCTCGCGCCTGCGTGCACTAACGAGCAAAACGCTCTTGATCCAGACCAGGCAGGAACAAAATGAAACACTAGCGCAAGCCGAGCGCGGCAATTTATTAGAATTTTACCGGAGCGAAATTGCTCTGCGTGAGAAATTAGTTTATCCGCCATTCTCGCTACTCATCAAGATCACACGCGAGGCAACGACAACCGAAAATCGTCAGATTTTTAAGCTCTTAGCGCAACGTTTAGAAAAATACGAGCCAGCGGTTTATCCGGCTCTGCACCAGCCCGGCAAGCACATCTCGCGTTTAAATTTATTACTCAAGTTAAAAACAAGCAACTGGCCGGATGCTGAACTTGCGAACAAATTAAAAGCCTTGCCGCCAGACTTTGTTATCCATGTTGACCCAGAATCAGTTTTGTGAGATAATTACGAAATAAAAATAAAGAAATTATGCAAAAGATAGTCCAAAAAGATGCGGCAGTTTTGAGACAAATTGCTAAAGCGGTTACTAGACCAGAATTCAATTCGCCAGCGCTCAAGACGCTCTTGCGTGACATGAGCGCGAGTCTAGCACAGGAACCGGACGGCATCGCTCTCGCTGCGCCCCAGATCGGCGTGAGTAAGCGCGTCTTCATCGTCTCTCACAAAATTTCTGGCGAGAATAATGAGAAGACAGAAGTAAGGCCAGATCTCGTCTTCATCAATCCGGTGATTACTAAACTGTCAAAAAAGAAGAAGTTGCTCGAAGAAGGTTGTTTATCTGTCCGGCCAATCTATGGCGAAGTCGCCAGAGCTGAGAAAGCGAGCGTAGAAGCTTATGATGAAACCGGTCAGAAATTTACACGTCACGGTTCTGGCTTGCTCGCGCAGATTTTTCAACACGAAATCGATCACTTGAACGGGATTCTGTTTATTGATAAAGCTGAAAACTTGCACGAAATCTTGCCAGAGGAACTAGAAAACAGCTAAAAATAAAAATCTAAAATGCTTAATTTTGCTTTCTTCGGCACAGATGAATTCGCGGTTGGAGTTCTAGAACAGTTGAAAAATAAAAATTTCCTGCCGAGTTTGATCATCACCACGCCAGATAAACCCAAAGGCCGGAAATTAGTGCTCACTCCCCCACCAGTCAAGATCTGGGCGGAAAATAATAAAATAAAATATTTACAACCAGAAAAATTAAAAGAGTTTAAATTAGAAAATAATTCAGAAAATAGTTTTGAAATTTTTGTCGTCGCTTCTTATGGCAAAATAATTCCCAAAAATATTCTAGATTTGCCAACGTTTGGCACGCTCAATCTTCATCCTTCACTGCTCCCGAAATATCGCGGACCCACGCCAATCCAAACGGCAATCTTAAATTCTGACAAAGAACCAGAAACTGGCATAAGCGTGATGCTCGTAGATGAAGAAGTCGATCACGGACCAGTGCTAGTAGCTGCTAGCTGTGAGCTTGGAGCGATGAGCTTTCTGAAACTTAGAGAAAAATTAGCCAAGCTCGGCGCGGACTTGCTTGCCGAGGTGATGCCAAAATGGACTGCCGGAGAAATAGAAGCGCAAGCACAAGATCACGCGCAAGCGACTTTCACAAAAAAGATAAATAAATCAGCTGGCGAAATAATTCTAGACGAAAAAAATAGTGAAATAAACTACCGAAAATTTCTCGCCTACACGCCATGGCCGGGCATTTACTTCTTCGACCAGCAAAACAAGCGCGTGAAAATTACAGCTGCGAGTTTAGAAAACAATGTTTTTGTAATAAAAAAGGTCGTCCCGGAGGGACGACCTGAGATGCGTTGGGAGGATTGGGAGCGAGGATTAGCTAGAAACTACTGAACGGGAACGCAAGTGCCCGAGGAGGCGGTCGCGATCCGTCCAGTCGACGCAGAGCCTGCAGTCGCCCGAGGCATAGAGCACGAACGGCACACGGCCATCTGAGTAACGGGAACCGGCACAGAGAGTCCAGTTCTCGATGTCTAAATGCCTACCCGTCTCCCAGTGATAGAAGAGTTCCAGCAAGAGCCGCTCCAGCAGAGTCATGCCCAAATGGTCACGCGACTGAAGGTCATCAGCCGAGAGATTTTTATTCTCCTCATCGGCCTCCACTCGATCGCGGATCCAGATGGCGTAGTTCTGGGTGGGCTCACGGTCATTGTGGACAATTGCTCCGTTGAGATCCTCCGTCCAGCGCCAACTGGGGAAACTCTTGGCACAGATGCCGAAAACTTGATTGCAATCCAAGCCCTTCAGCACCACCACGAGCCGGTAGAAACCCGCTCGCCTCAATGGCACTCGGAGCTTCTTGAACTCCGCCCGCAAAGTGCTCGACTTGATGCCGAAGACGAGACGATAGAAGTTCTGCCAGCGCTCGAGCCACTTGTCCCGCGCCAGAATAGCCTTGACCGGCGCACTGGGATCAGATCTCGACTCCAGCTTCAGCCAGCAAGTCTCCTTGCGGAGAAACTTCTTGCCTTCGGCGAGCCACAGTTCGCCATCCTCGCCCGCCAATCTCTCTTCCAATTCCGCTCTCAGTCCCTGCACCGCAGAGAGTGGGAGCCTGCCGAGCATGTGCTTAGACATGGTCAGCTCCTTCCTTGTGAAAGGTCTAATCTCGGTCACTGCCGAGCCAGTTGTCCCGCAACACGCGAGGACCTCAACCCCCATTATACACCCAAGCGCTCCATTTTGTCAATCCCCTACTTAATTTCCACTTTTTCGATTTTCACATCTTCTAATGGATGCGCGTTTTCGTTCACTTTCACCTGTTCGATTTTATCGACAACTTCCATGCCGGCAATTACTCGCCCGAAGGGCGTGTGCTTGCCGTCCAGCCAGTCCGTGGCTGGCGCGGTGATGATGAAGAACTGCGAGCCGTTCGTATCTGGCCCGGCGTTCGCCATCGCGAGAATCCCACGCACTAATTTAGTATCGTTACCGGCAAACTCATCGGCAAACTTGTAGCCCGGATCGCCCGTGCCGTGAATGGCAAAATTACTTGGTTGAGACTTAGTGAGTGGATCGCCACCTTGGATCATAAAAGTCTTAATAACTCTGTGGAATAAAGTGCCGTCATAAAAGTTACGTTTAGTTAACTTTAAGAAATTTTCAACCGTCTTGGGTGCTTTGTCGGCAAAAAGCTCAAGCGTAATATCGCCCAGATTGGTGTGGAGAATAACTTGTGGATTTGTGTTCATGTTAGTTTTAGTATCTTTAATTTTTTCTATTTTTTCTTGCTGTTCGGGTCTTTTGGGATCAGTGTGGCTTTTTTTATAGTTATAATTGTTGTACCAATTCCAAGCAAAGACCACGACAACAGCCAGAACAATTACACCCAAAATTTTGTTATTCATAATTTTTTATAATTTTATTTCTTACTGTCTCTTCCACGGATTAATACTTCTTAACATGTTCTTGATTCTCCGCCCACCGCGGCGCAAGAGTGTGTGACGTTTGCCATGCCAACGTTTGATCTCGCTAATTATCTCGTCCTGCATTTCGTCAATCGCCGCGTACAGGTCGTCCTTATTAGCACTCGCGTGGAGACTCCGACCACTGAGTAGAATGGTTATTTCGGCCTTGAAAAAGTCGCCATTCTTATGATGTTGTGTGGTTTTGGCCAAGTTTACCTCCGCCCGGGCAATTGCTCGCTCAGACTCCGTAATAAACTTCTCGACGTGGGCCAATTTCTCATGCAAATAAGCCTCCAGCGCGTCTGTGAGCTCGAGGCCAGTCGTTTTGATATTTATATTCATAAAGTTAGTATAACAAAAACCAGCGCTATCAGTAAAATTTGCAAAAACGGACCCAAGATCATTCTCTTATTTAGGCGCCAATCAGTGTGAATCCAAACATGGAACTTCTGCAACAATTTGAGTACTGGCCACTCTAATTTAAAATAAGCAAATTGCAGAAAGTCTGGCAAAACAGCACCGATTAAGCCCCAAATCACCGCACTATTTAACTGCCAAGCTAAAAAATTAACAGCGAAAAGTAAAACTAGCAAGCCGAGCAATAAATCTAAAAATATTTTCGCGAGATCAAAAACGAAATCGCGATTAATGGCCATGCGCGGATCAAGCGGATTCTCCGGATCAAACTTGTGTGTCCGTAACGGATAATCCCAATGCGGGACTGCATCGAGCAAAAAGTGTGATAAAAAGCCGGAGAGAAAGGCTAGCGCCGGGTTGCTAATAACTTGCCCAAGTGCCGCGCCAGTAATAAGATGTGTGGCTAGAACCATGTTTTTGTTTTTAAAAAATTATTTAAACTCCTGTTGACCAACTGGATTACAAACCGGGCAAGATTCTGACAAAACATGTGTCTCGCCGAAAGCGAGCAAAGCCTGACGAAATGGCAAAATGGAAATAAAATATCTAAAATCAGCTAGCCGACGAAATATCCAGCCCAAGTAGCCATAGAGCGTGAGGGAGCCAAGCACTGTCGCCGCCCAGTCCGGGCCAACGGGAATGGACGAAAACGGCACCTCCGGCCGATAAACCCGCACCGCCTGACCAAGTGCAAGCGCTTGGAAAGCCCGAGCCACGTGGGCGCCATCACGCGCCGCGGTGCTGGCCAGGCCACTGTACTTGGTGGCCGCGCAATCACCAACCACAAACACGTTTGGGATACTACTGGTGCCATCCAGGGCAAGCATGGGCCGGAGCGCACCATCCACCAGCACGCGGCTTTTTTTATCAAAGCGTAAACCCGGGACACCAGCCAGCAAACTGTGAGTTTTGACACCAGCTGTCCAGATGATTGTCTTAGATCTAATCGTCATATCGCCAAGCTCAATACTGTTTACTTCTTCTCGCTTCAAGACTCTGTTTAAGAACACATTTACACCCAAGCCGTGCAAACGGGCTTTTACTCTCTCCGAAACTGGGGCTGGCAAAGCCGGCAACAATCTGGGTGCGGCTTCGATTAGATCTACAGTCACGAGCGCCGGCTCCAAACCGTGCTTCTCGGCCAATCGCCGGCCATAGATCGCTAGCTCACCAGCCAGCTCCACGCCCGAGGCTCCACCGCCAACCACCACCAAGTGCGCGCCGCAGACTTTGTCATCGCCCGTCGCTGTGCCGGCCGCGCAACTCTGGAATAGCTCATGCAAATGTGATTTTAACTTTAATGCTTCGGCAATAGATTTGAAACCAAACGAGAACTCCGGCAAGCCGCTGATACCAAAGTAACTCGTCTCACTGCCCAGCGCAATGACTAAATAATCAAAACTGTAACGCGAACCGGATTGGCCGGTTAATATTTTCCCAGCTAAATCTATTTTATTAATCCGGTCGCCAATTATTTCTATTTTTTCTTTCTGTTTATTTTTCTGATCGCGATAAGGCGCAAAAATTTGTTCCAATGGCACGCACACTTCCAGCGGCGAGCGGCCGGTGACCACACGATACAGCGCCGCGTGATACTCAAAGTGCGGTTTGTCGCTAATTAGTTTTATCTCAAACTCTGGCAGATTTAACTTGGCTAAATTTAAGGCTGTACTCACACCGCCAAAACCGCCACCGAGAATCACAATTTTCATTACATCTATTTTAGCATAACAAAAGCCGTCTGCAGAAATATTTTTATGAGAAATACTGCGAGACGGCTTATTGCACCCTTTAACCGCGCTGTCCATAAAGTCTCCTCCATGCTTCGCTAAATTTTCCACTCGCTGTGTTGTAGAGTTCTTGCCATTTGGTTTTATCCAACGGCAGTTTACTCACAACATGCGTAAGGCCATAGGCCCGACGCATAAACGTTTCTTCCACATCATCCAGATCTGCTAGTCTCACAACTTGCACAAACTTGGCTTCGTCCATTTTTCATCACCTCCTTTCGGTGTTCAAGAAAAGTTCAAGAGACTAATTTTAGTCTAGCAAATTTAAACTATTCTAGCCAGCCAAAATCGATTTACTTATTTGCGAGCGACAAGCACAGATTGAGGATTAAAAACATCTCGTCTATCAGGAAAACCTAAAAATCGAGACTTCGTAACAGTAAATCCAGCTTCTTTTAAAATTTCGTTCCAATCCTCAAGGGTTCGATAAGCAAAGGGCACAGGCATGGCTGTCCTCATACTAAATACTCGATTGGCAATCCAATCATTTACACCCACAACCTTGTGGCGTTCTACTGGATTTAATTTCATGAAATCTTCATACTGATTTTGCCCTAATTCTGGCGGTAAGATTTGAGAATAAGCATCTTCGAGAATGATCAACGTTGCGCCAGCATTTAGAACTTCATGCAAAGACTGCAAATATCTTTTTTGCTGATCATACTCCATATGATGCAAGACCCAAGTAATAGTGACGATGCCTGGTTTTTCTTTCGCCACAAAAGATAAAAAATCATTTTCTTGAACTACTTCGAATCTGGCCCCCTCTTTCTTTAGATTTTCCCATTCGGGATTCTGCTTAATATCGATACCAACAATTTCACTGTTTGTACCACGATTGATTAAAAGTTTGATTAAAGTGCCAAGACCGCAACCCAAATCGAGAACTTTTCCACCATTCGGCACTTCAGAGACGATGTATTCAGAAAAATATTCGGGCACTAGCTCGCCAAAAAAGTGTTCCAGCTCAATTTTTCTCAATTCGTCTTTGTGTCTTTCAATAAAAACAGGCAAATCAAGTTTAGTAATATTTTCCAGAAATTCGCTAATTAACAACTGCGAGAAACCCAAACTGGTCATTGATTCATGTAAATTTCTTACGATAAAATCGCGCAACTTAGCGTCAGATAAAACGTCTCTGAGCAAATCATGATATTCCATAAGAGCAACTATTTTCCTTCGGCAAACTTTTCAACAATCAGTCTCGCCTCTTGGTCAGTAGATTGTCGAAGTGGATGTTTGAAAAAGTAAGAACTCCACTCTTGATAACCAGAAAGCGAGCGATCTAGAGCCAACTTCATTGCTCTAATTGCGTCCACCATTACTCCGGCACTGTTCGGACTGTCTTCAACGCTTAACTTAGTTTCTATCTCAAACGGCACATCGCCAAATTGTCGCCCTCTAATATTAATGTAAGCAATTTTATTGTCTTTAAGGTGTGGCACATAATCAACGTTACCAAGCTTGATCGCACCAATCTTTCCATGCCAAGCAACGGATTCTGTTTTTGACTCGCGCTTAAACTGACACCGTTCCCCAGTCATCATGTTTTCGAAATCCGTGTTACCACCAATATCAAGCTGATAAGTATCGTCAACAGATTGTCCACGATCAAGCACAAGTTGGGTCAAGGCGCGATGAACAATAGTCGCTCCTACTTGGCTCTTGATATCGTCTCCAGCACAAGGGATACCTGCTTCGGCAAAACGTTTCGACCACTTTTCATCGCTAGACACAAATACGGGAATCGCATTGATAAAAGCAATTTTATGTTCTAACGCTTTCTCCGCCCAGAAGTGAGTAGCCTTGATCGATCCGACTGGCAAATAACTTACCAATATCTCTGCGCCACTTTCCTTCAAAATAGAATCCACATCATTGGGTTGGCTTACAAGCGGAAACTTATCTTGCATGTGAGTTGCAATACCATCAAGAATCGGTCCTGCAAATACCCTTACTCCCGTATTTGGAACCTCAGAAAATTTTGTAGTGCAATTTGGTTCAGCAAAAATTGCTTCGCCGATATCTTTGCCAACCTTGTTGGCGTTAACATCAAAAGCAGCAACTATTTTGATATCTCTAATTAAGTAACCACCAAAATTATTTTTCATTAGTCCCACAACTGGCTCAGATTTTTCGTCCACATTTTTATAGTATTCAAGTCCCTGAATGAGAGAGCTTGCGCAGTTACCTAAACCAACGATAGCTACTTTTATTTTTTGATCTTTCATTATTTTTATAATAACAAAAAAAACTGCTTCACTAAAATATTCTAGCTTTAATCAACAAACGTGAGCGCGTGACCAGTTTTATTACCCCGCCCCGTGCGGCCAATGCGATGGACATAATCCTCATAAGTCGCGGGCAAATCATAGTTGATCACGTGACTGACATTATCAATATCTAGACCACGCGCGGCTACATCTGTCGCCACTAAGATCTGACTGTGATTACCATCAAACTGGCTTAGCGCGCGCTGACGCTTAGACTGATTCTTGTTACCGTGAATCGCTTCGGCTTTGAAGCCACGTTTAATTAAATCTTGCGAGAGCCGCTCCACGCCATGTTTCGTCCGGCCGAAAATTAAAACTTTGCTGAAATGCGACTGGATGAGTAAATTATGCAAGACTTCGATTTTCTCTTCGCCCCGCTTCACACGCACCACGTCTTGATCAATATTCTTGGAAGTATCACCGGTTTTGACAGAAATCGTGACCGGCTCTTTGAGAAATTCGCGAATCAGTTTATCTAATTCTGGCTTGATAGTAGCTGAGAATAATAGAGTCTGCCGTTTGGCCGCCATCTGCGACATAATAAACCGCATGTCATTAACAAAGCCCATGTCGAGCATTCTGTCTGCCTCATCCAAAACAATAGTGCCGAAAGTTGGCAGTTTCATCACGCCGCGCTCCACCAAATCTTTTAACCGGCCCGGTGTGCCGATCACAAAGTTGTGTGGCCGGCGGAGATTAGCGATTTGCTGACCAATCGACGCGCCGCCAACAGTACAAACCGAGAAAACGCGCAAAGCACCACGGAAAGCAGCAAATTCTTCGTTAATCTGAATTGCTAATTCCCGCGTGGGCACTACGATCAAGACCCGTTCGCTAGAATTAACCAGCACTTTGTTGAGAAGTGGAATCAAGAAAGCCGCTGTCTTGCCGGTTCCCGTATTGGCAATCCCCACCACATCCGAGCCGGCGAGAATAACCGGGATCGCCTGATCTTGGATTGGTGTCGTTGCTGTGTAACCTTTTGTTAGAATATTGCGTTTAAGTTCCGGACTAATCGCAAAATCAGTAAATTTATGTTTAGAAGCATAAGCCTTCATCTCCGCCACTGGTTCGGCCTTGCGGATAAACCGCGCTGGATTGATTGCCGGCCCACCCCGGAACCCGCCCCGACCACCACTTGGCCGGCGAGAATAACCGCCAGGCGGGCGGCTACGACCTCTATAACTACCGTGATTATTACGCTGATACATACTTAACTTCAGTATATATTAGTCTAGATTAGATGTCAAGGTTAGAGTCCGCGATAGACGATAGCCGAGATATCAGCGATCACTTGTTGCAATTGCCCAAAGTCCTGCCCCTTGGTCATTACACAGAGCAAATAAGGCCTGGTGGGATAATAAACAACGCCACAGTCGTGGAGCTCACGAGAGATTACTTGTCCGAGAGCGTCGGTGCTGGTATGTTCGCCAAATTTATGAGCCACCACTATATCTGCCGGTACACCGGCCACTAGACCATGCTTGAAGGTAGTGAGGGAAAGGAGCTGGAGAGCATACTCCGATAGACCCCGTGGCAGATAAGTAGAACTAAAGAGTGTCCGGATAATTTGAGAGAAAACCTGTGGTGACATGTAATCAACCGTATCAGCTGTTGGTGGCGGTGGGATCTTGAGGCCTTTAAAGACTTCGGCCAAAGCTTGTTTATGCTGATCAAACAGAAGCCCGAGGGCCACATTATCGGAGTCGACGATCATTGCTTCAATCAATTGTTTGATAGTATAGCGACCGTCTGCTAAAACATGACTGGGTGGATAATGCTGACCAAAATCAGTTTTGTTTTTATAATACAATTCCTCTGTCAGGATATCTGGATTAGTGCTGGCCGCCTTGAGATACCAGAGCATCACCGCCACCTTAAGCATACTCGATGGGCCATAGAGCCACGTCTCATTTACCCCAGTCCACCGGCCAAAGTTGAGGTCACGAAAATAAACGGAAATTGATTCGGCCTTACCCTCTCTGGTGGCCTTGTGCACAAACTGCTCGATTTGGCTCTTGAGTGCCGCATACTCCGGCGACTCACGTGGTATGTCAACGAGCAAAAGAGGTCGGATAAAATGATATTGGCTAGAATCCTCCCGTATCTGTACTAGCGGATTAGGTTGGTGCGAGACATACCAGACACGGAGAAACCAGCCAAGCACAGTACCAACTATCAAAGTAGTCAGAGCAACTTGCCACCAAACTAGACGCTTAAACATCAAGCCTAGTTTAACAAAAAATCACTCTGCTTGACAATTTAACTCACTCGACTATACTTATAGTGTAAGTTCATTGGGCATGTGAGAATGATCGTTGATAGATAGAGTTATCTTCTAGTTTTCCAATCAGTTCAGCTGTTTACCCATAAACCATAACTCTCTCTTCTCTTCGACTTCATTTCCCTCTCATCCCCAATCCACTTACACCCCCTCGTCGCTTCGGCACGAGGGTTTTTTCATGTTAATTAACGACTTTCTCCTTCGAAGTCTTGGGCCACTTCGCCAAATTTCAAAGTCACGGGATCAAGCTTGAGCCAGACACTCTCGCCGACCGAAGGCGCCACTGTCATCGGCTCATCTGGTTTACGCACAGCGTAATTGACCACAATCACATTGTCTCTCAGCGTTTCTCGCACTGTTACACCCTCATCAAGATTGACCGACTGCGGCGCAATCCGATCGCCCAAAAAGTAAGAATCAGAACCAACGTGGCCATTGACTGTATCCAGCACGGCTACGACGTAGAAAAATGTTCCGCTGCCGCCGCCAGTTTGAGTGACCAAGAACACCAAATCTTCTCGGCCATCATTATCCAAGTCGTGTTTAAGTTCGTGACCAAAATAGCGGGTAGTAATTTTTGCTCCGGGGATCGAGGCCAGTGCGACTTCCGCCACGCCATCCACCAGCGTAACTGGTGTATTCTCGACTTTAAACGTTGCGTTGCGCGCATCGAAATTTGCAGAGTTCTCTGACCAGCTAAAACAAATAGCGATAGCAACAACAATGCTAACTACAATAATTAGATAGACGATACTCTTTTTCACGTATCCTGAATTATATCTAAATTAAAACTTTTTTGTAATGCCACTGTTGCGCCGGCGTCTTAGCTAGAGAAGATGACTGATATTATCCATGCCGATATCTTCTTCTTTGTGGCAACGCTCGCGCTCATCGCCATTAGCGTTCTCGTAGCGATTGCCCTGACTTATTTGATTATCTTACTCCGCCGTCTCAACCAGACTAGCAAAGATGCCGCCAATATTGTGTCGCGAATCAAGAAGTTTTTTAAAAAGCGTTAGAAATTATTAAGAAATAAGACAAAAATAAAAAGAAAAATATGAAGAAAAAACCAGAGAAAAAACCAGAGAAAAAACAAAATTATGAGGCGATCACTCACGCCATTGCTGATAAGTACCACGTGCTCAAGCAGGCCAGCCTGGATGATATTCTCGTCTTTGCCCGCGATCTCAATCACGCTTGGCAGAAGTTGGAGAAAAGCGCCGGCAAGAAGATATAACAAGATATAACTATGCCTGATACAAAATCAAAAGATATTGACGCCGACAACGCTAGCCGAGAGGCCGCTGAGGCCGAGGAGCGAGCCAATGACGCCCACGAAGCCGCTGCCAAAGAGCATGAGGAAAAAGCCGCCGAACACGAAGAGAGGAGCAATTAGAATTAACTGGCTCCCTGGGTAGGATTCGAACCTACGACCAATCGCTTAACAGGCGACTGCGCTACCGCTGCGCCACCAGGGAATAAAAGGAATCGGAAATACTATAACACAACTCCCCCGCCCAAGCATCTCTCGCCAGCGTAGAGTACTAAAGATTGACCAGAAGCTAGCGCGCCCGGAGAAACCAAGAAGGTGACCTTATTTTTGTTAATTTTACAATCCAAAAGTTCTCCGCGATGCCTAATCCGCGCCTGATAGATCTCACCAGTTTCTGGTCTCGCTAACCAATTAGTATCGACTAGATTAATTATATTATTTTCTAAAACTGGTGGCTGGTCTGACACAATTAAAATATTCCGCTTCAAATCTTTCCGCACAATATAACCGTGATGACGCTCGCCGATCGTGTAGAACCACACGCCGTCGTGCTGGCCCACCACTTTCTCTTTCCCAGCAACAATTTTCACCACTTTACCGGTTTTAGTTTTAATATATTTCTGCAGAAACTTTTTCACATCCAATTTGCCAATAAAACACAAACCCTGACTATCTTTCTTCGCAAAATTTGGTAGCTTAAACTTTTTCGCTAATTTTCTCACTTCAGTTTTCTGATAATTCCCAACCGGAAACAAGCACTTCTCTAACTGTTCGGGTTTTAAAGTCCACAAGAAATAGCTCTGATCTTTATTCTTGTCTCTACCCATCGCGAGCGAGAAAATATTTTTATTTCTAACAACTTGCGCATAATGTCCAGTCGCGACAAAGTCCGCGCCGTTCTTGATGGCCCAATCGTAAAAAGCGCCGAATTTCACACTTCTATTACATTCAATGTCCGGATTCGGCGTGCGGCCAGCTTTATATTCTCGAATCATATATTTCACCACTTGCTTCTCATATTCTTCGCTCAGATCTATCGTAACAAGTGGAATATCCAAGACTGCCGCCACGCGCATGGCCTCGCGTCTATCTTCTCTCCAAGTACACTTAAAACCTTCCGGCTCCCAGACTTTGATAAACACGCCGGTCACGCTGTAACCAGCTTGCTTGAGTAGCGCCGCCGAGACCGAGCTATCCACGCCACCGGACATGCCCACAAAGACTCGTTTATTTCGCTCTCCTTTCTTATTCATCATAATTAAGCTAACATATCTTGATGTTAATAGTAATCAGCTTGGCGACAGCTATCTTTACTCTACTTGGTGGCTTATTCGCGCTCAAGTTCCGCGATAAACTGCACTTGATTCTCGGCTTCTCGGCCGGCGCACTCATCGGCGTGGCTTTCTTCGACTTGTTACCCGAAGCTCTCGAGCTTGGCGAGAATTATTTCTCTACTTCGCAAATCACTAGTCTAATCGCGCTGGGCTTTCTAGTTTATCTAATCTTAGACAGATTAATCTTGCCCCACAGTCATCATCACGATGAACATTGTGAGAACGAGAGTCACCGTGGCCGGTTCGCTGCCGGCTCGCTCTCCTTCCACAGCTTGCTCGACGGCATCGCGATCGGTCTCGCCTTCCAAGTTTCTAGCGCGGTTGGTTTAATCGTGACTCTCGCAGTGCTAACTCACAAGTTTCTCGACGGCATCAGCATCGTTAGTTTAATCCTGAAAGACGGCGGTGAGAAGAAGCTAGCCTTCCAGTGGCTAAGCCTCGCTTCCATCGCGCCAGTGGTTGGCATCATCTCCACCCTGTTCTTCACTCTCCCACAATCTGCGCTCGCACTGATCCTCGCATTCTTCGCCGGCTTCTTCTTCTACATTGGTGCCAGCGACTTGCTCCCCGAGAGTCATCACGCTCACCCCACGCGCTGGACAACTCTTGCTACTATTTTGGGCCTTATCGTGATTTACACGGCGGTTAGTGTGGCTGGGGTTTAGGAAATTTTGGGAAAATAAAAAAGCCACCGGATTAGGGTGGCTCGACGAAAAATGCTTCCATCATCGTCGTTTTGATTCTAGAAGAGAGATCTCCTTCGATGATCTTGGGAATAACCTGACTAATCAAGTTCAAGAGAACTCGTGTATCTATCTCTGTGAACTGTTCAGCAGTCCTTCCGGACGACTCAAGATCGACAATCTCAAGCTCTAGTTTTTCGAAAAGTTTTCGCGCCAATTTTTCCTCTTTCTTGTAAACCTTGACCTTGCAGAAGGTAAAGGCAAGAACGAAGAAAATTTCCACCGTCGGATGATTCATATTCATATTAACTCCAATCTTCAAAGACCGTGAGCGGCACGTTGCCACCTTATCTAGTGATAGACTACAAAACTACAACACACTGTCAAGTCTTGACAAAATGTGGTGTAATCACGCCACAGGCGGACAAGTTTTCTGGCAATCCTCCTTCGCCAAGGCTACGGCGGGATAAATAAAAAAAGCGCCTCGGGTTTGTAGCCCGAAGCGCTTGTGATTTTTCGTCTAGAACCAATCACTGGGATTAGCTCAGACTAGTTTCTCCCTAGTTGAGTAGCAAAGAAACGAAAGTGGGAATGTCAAGTTCCGAGGCCCAGAGACCGCTGGGCGTTCCCTGACCATAAATCTTGGCAAGGACGAAAGCTTGGACATCCAAGCCGTCGATTGCGCCATCGCAGTTCACATCTCCGGAGAGACATTGCGTCATGGCACGGAACAAGAATTCCGAGCCGTGCCAGACAGTGAGACCGCCGCCAGTTGAGACGCCAGTTATCGGCTGGCACAACAAATGGAACGCTGGTCCAGCCGAGGTCATTGCGCCGCTGGATAGCACGGCATGACGGATCTCGATATCGGCTTGAGCGCTGACCGGAAGCAAGCAAGCAAATACACACAAAACGAACAGAAACCTCTTCACAATTTTAACCTCTTTTCTTTCTTCGTTTGTTTTGTTTCTAGTTCTTGAGCAACTCAGATCACGGACCGGTTATGGTCAGACCTTTGCAAGTGAGCCATCCGCTGGAACCATCCAGAGTGACGGTCTCCTGCCCGGCAGAATCGCAGGCAAAGACTTTGCCACTCCCGGCATTATTCCTTAATCCCGCCAACAGTGTCCCATTGGCAGAAAAAACGTTAACGACACCATTGATTCCGTCGAGAAAGATCACATCAACATTCGCTCCGTTCTTGATAACCAAAGAGCCCGGAGCAGAAGTTTGACCAAGGACAAGATTATTCGGGACCGTCGCGGCATAAACCGCATAAGGTACCCAAACAAACTGGATTCTTGGCGAAACCGCATTGCCATCGACAGAGAGCTCCAGATAACGATCACTGCCACCGGCAAACGAGGCAACCTGGACGGTAAACAGTGTGTTAATCACACCGTTGGTGACAGGCACGCTGGCAATGCTGTCTGGCGTCCCAATCACCGCGCCACCCGTTGGAGCATTATAGATCGTAAAGGTCAGATCTGCCGGACCGAGCAAAGCCTGTGTGCCATCCATAAGGAGAGCACTGTAGCTAAACTCGACATCACTCACGCTTCTCCCGCTATTGTTAACAACAACCGCGAGCTTTGGGTCCTGGACCTGAACAGAGCCAGGGCCAGCAATCGCTCTGCTCTGCAGATGGGGAAGCAAAAAAGCTCCCGCAACGACACAGGCGAACGCAAACGAACCGAAACATTTTCGAACCATTTTACTTTCCTCTATCTTTCTTTTTTCCCGCTAGAAGCTTGAGCTTCTAGCTTTTAGTTTACTGTTTACTCACCAACCACAGCCGGCCCACCGTGGGCCCTAATGGTCAGAAGTTTGCTTGTGCTGAACGCGTTTCCTTCCGCAGCCGTGTAATGGCCATTAACAACCACAATCAGTCCGCCACTAGCAATTCTCGTGACAGCCTCTGATAGATCAAAGTGTGGCCGGAACACGGTGCCTTCGATATTGTTCATTGGCTGTGGGTGATTTCTATCCACCAACCGAAACTCCGCAAAAGAACCTTTCATGTAATTGGCAATATCAGCCTCAAACTGATTATTCTCAAACGAGGTTCCCTTATTGCCAGCGGGCGGATTACAGCCACCATGCGTGTGGATACCCATCACTAGGCCATTAAGTTCCAAAATGATCGGACTGCCAGAGTTGCCACCGGTAGTGTTCACTCGATACTCATGATTGATCCAAGAGGAGCTAATCGTATTCTCAGCCACATAAGGACCAGTGGCCGTTTGCCGAGTAAAATTGTCCACACCGCTATCGCTACCAAAGCCGGTCACTCGGACAATGCCACCAGCGGCCGGTTTCTCTCGCGTTAAGCGAAAACCAATGCCGTACTTCTGCCAAGGCAGAAGACCATCACTGTTTGGCCCAATCGAGAAAATGGCATAGTCATTACCCGGCACAGCCGTCTCACCTGGGGAACGAACAATTGCACCAGTGAGATCCACTGGGAACTGGTCGGCCACTGGTGCCGGATTAATCGTTCCGTCGAGGTCGGAAGCTGGGACAGGTCCAAACTCCGCCACGCCAGAAAGATCCAAGACGCCGTTACCGTCAGGATCAACGCAATGCCCGGCACTGAAGACAACTTCTCCCACACCCAGGCCACCACGTGAGCCAATGCCAACGGTAAAGCAAGTGCAAGGCCCAAGGCCAAGTCGCCCGATTCTGCCGTCGTTAGAAGCCACGCGATCGTCAGGGCCACACAAGCTTCTCTCTACTTGCTCCTGACCTCTTAGACCTTCCAGTACTTCATCAACAGACACGGAGATACCTTGCTCGCCGGGCGCCACGTGGAGTTCGATCTCCACCGCATCGCCCTTAAAGAAAGCCGACGCATTGGCCCAGAGAGCAAGCGCCGTGCTGTCCAACTTCTGCTCCTCCAAAGTTTGGAGACTTCGCAGAATAATGTAGCTGCGCTTACCCAAATTTGCTTTGAGATGAACCCGCAGCCACGGAGCGCCAACAAATTGTACGGTACCCCCCGAAAAGGGTTTGGTAAATTTGTCGGTGTGATTACCGTGAACTTGTGAGTCCAGGGCAACACAGTGATGTGTATACCTCGGTCTTGGCTCACCAAAACTTGGTGAGGCCAAAACCAGAACTAACAACAAACTACTCAGTCTCATCAATACACCTTCTTTCTTTTTCTTTTTTTCTAGTTGTTTTTTTGCTTACTTTTACTTCTCAAAACTAATTAAGAAGAATGATTGTCAATGACCTGCTCTCACACATAAATGCGAGCAAAAGATCAAAGCCAATCTCAAATTACACCAAAAGACCTATTCCGTCAAATTACGGTAGTTCTAGTAGTTTCTTGAAAATCTCGAAGGTCGTGCGCGCGTCGGCGAGGGCTGTGTGAGCTGACTGATTCTTGACGCCAAAATATTCGCTCAAAGCCCAGAGGGAGAGTTTCTGCAGTTCCGGCCGCGCGTGCAATTTACCAAAAACCATCGAAGGCAAGTCCATCTTGTGATAAAACACTCGCGGCATGATCTTCGTCTCTGCGAAAGCATGCTCTAAGAATGACCAGTCGAAGGTCACATTCTGCGCCACCACAGTTGTATCTTGAATTTTTTCAGCCAGAGTTTTCATCGCTTGTTCGAGCGAAACAGCAAAAAGCCAATCGCCATCGTTGTAACCATTCACCCGCAAGGCTTCTGGCTCGGCTTGGTTGAGTCTAGTCGGCTTCACCTTCAGTTCTAGCTCATCGACAATCTCCCATTTTGGCCTGGCACTATCATCCAGTGGCCGGACGACTAAGCAACCTAATTCGATTATTTCATGCTTAGACGGATCCAGTCCGGTCGTTTCTAAGTCTACGAACGCTAATTTAGTTTTCTTCATGTTTTTTATATTTAATTTAGCGCAGGTATTTTACCTTATTTTGTTTGTGTCCAGCAAAGTCCACGGCATAGTGCGTCTCGCCTTTCCGATCGGCCAAGTAGAACCAATAATCAGACTTGGTGGGATGGATCGTGGCCTCAATCGCTTTTAGTCCTGGCGCCACAATCGGCCGCTCTGGCAAACCGCGCTTCTGGTAAGTCACCCGCGCTACATCTACTTGCAACATCATTTTGTCGTCTAGGCGCTTCCACAAGATTCCCGCGATCAGCTGCCGCGTGGCGTAATCATGCGCTTCTTCTTCCACAATCGCCGCCATGTTTAAGATATCTTCCCAATCTCGGCCAGACAAAAGTGACTCGCTGTGCAAGCCGGCCGTTTGCCGCAGAAAGTTTTTCCGCAGAGTTTCTACTAATTTATCCGCACTAATTTCTGATGGAAAAAAGTAAGTATCCGGAAAATTTTCCGCCGGCTTTTCGTTCAATAAAGCTAGCAGATTCTCTGGCTCTAGTTTTGTTAATTTATTAAGCAAGATTTGCGAAATTTGTTTGGGTGATGAACCTTCGGGAATCGTCACCTTCACCGGATTAAGCACAAACTGGCCACTCACTAGCCGTCTGGCAATCGTCCAGCTGTTTAGTTTACTCTCAAACCAATAATCACCCGCTTTAATGCCATCATTCCCGCCAGAAATCCTCACTAACAGATTAAATAACAAGCCGGTTTTAATCACATTTTTCTCGGCTAAATTTTCCGTAATTTCTGCCAAACTTGCTCCGTCTGGGATTTCTATTTGTTTATTTTTGGGGAAATTACTCGGCGCTTGGATGAGCCAGACGAAAATGGCTAACAGTGCAATTAAACCAAGCAAAATCACTTGCTTGCGACGAGTGAGTTTAATTTGGCGAAGGCTAGAAAAACGACGCATGTTGAGCTAAATAAAATCTAAAAATTAAATTGGCAGATTGGCTGGCGGCTCGGCGCGCTTGGACTCGATCTTGCCCAGCGTTGGCGTCATCGCGGCACTACCTGGGAAGTGGTAAATTGTCGCTAGTTCCTCGGCACTAAGAGTAAACTGCGCGCCCACATAGGGTGGATAAAAGAACGCACGTTGGCGATAATTATTAAAGAAAACTGCTTTAAACTTCGCCAAGCTATAGCCACGCCAGAAGGCGCTCCACGGATATTTATCGCTGGTGGTAAAAGCGGTTTTGAAGCCATTTGAGTCTGCCGCATTGTATTGCTTAAAGATCCCGAGCGTACTCACAACCCTGTTTGGATGATACAGCTCCGGCTTGGCCAAGTAGAGCGCGCGCAGGCCACAATCAAAGCCGGGCTTGGCCAGCGAGCGCTCGATATCCTCCACCACTTTGCGCTCGCCAGGCGAGAGAATGGTTAGGCCCAAACTTTCGTCTTCACCGCCTTTTTTGTCGCGTTGCATAATCTTCTCGATTAACGCTTTACCTTCGTCTTTCCATCCCTGTTTGCCCCACCAAGTGCCAGGCTTGTGGAAGCGGTCTTTGGCCGCTTGCACTGGGATCTGGATCCACAGTTGCTCACCCGGCTTCATCGAGCCAAGATATTCGAGAACAGCCGTAATGGGATCCGTGCGCCAAGCGTCGCTCTCACTGTCGCTAGAGATTTTATCTAAGCCATAATTAACGTAAGTCTTGATGGGGTAAGCGTCGGCTTTGCTAAGTTTAAACTCCGCGCCCCAGAGCTTCCAATCACTGCCGGGCAAGTCATACGGCACATTGTGGACGTAATCTTCCACTTCGTGAATTTCGATTTCTGGATATTGCGCGTAGAACTGCGCTTCGATTAAATTTTTAAAAAACTTTTGGGCCCAAATATAGAAGTGCACTTCGCCACCAATCGAGACTAGCTCGAGCGATGACCAGGCACGAGCCTGACCCAGAAACCAAATTTTATAAAAATTATCCCCATCCCAGCCTTGATGCAACGCATTAAGCGCCAGCTCCATCGCTTGTGGCGTTTTCATGAGAGTCTTGGGAATCTTGATCTCAAGCAAGACAAATTCTGTCTCACCAAGATATTTCGCCCGCGTGTAGTAACGCAAGAGCTTCCACGCTGCCACAAATAGTAAAACCGGCAGACAGTAAAAAACTATCGGTATACTGATGCTAACAACAGACTGAATTAGCGGCTCAAAAGTCACGCACTAATTATAACACAAAAACTATTTTGGATTCGAGAAGAGACCAGACTTTTTATCTTCTTTAAAGAATTTAGGATTCTTGAGGTTAACTAAGATAGTATTATCTTTGACATAACGCTCTTTCTTCACAGCCGCCATCACTTGAGCTTTCGTCATCGCGCCATTTTTGTCGAGAATTTGCTTAATCACGTCGCGAACAATACCCGGCGTGTAGCCCCAATCGCCAAGCGCATATAATCCCCGCCCAACGAGCACGAATCTCGGATCTTTAATTAATTCATTGTGACTAGTCGCGGCATTAGTTTTGCGACCAAAGGTGGCCGTAATCTCTTTGGCGACTTCGGTAAAGTGCATTGGAGAACCCTTGCGACGCATGACGAGGAAAGCGTAATCTTTGATCCCTCTTACGCGCACATTTGGCGACTTGGCCAGGCCCCACTCGCCCACCGGACTCAAACCAATCTCTTTGGAGAGCTTGAGCCAGTTCTTGACCTTCTGCCGAGCCATCTCTGGCGAGACGCGTTTATCCAAACCACTCATAAAGTGCTCCACAATTTTATCTTCAGAAACTAATTCGTTAGTATCGAGAACTTGGCAGAGATTGCGTAGTGACTGATGCACGCCTTCGGCGAGGCTCGCATCCACCGTCCAACGATGATGGAAATAATCATCTTCTTTTAGTTTCGCAAAAGCGTCGCCGAGCACAAGCAAGAAGTGCACATTATTCTGGACCACCTGATCTTTAGAAATATGATCAAGAAACTCCTGCTCGTGCACCAGGCCGCCGTAATCTTCCATCACACCCTTGAGCTGGGCAAAGATTGACTGAGCAGCTGTATTGGCCTCAGACTTCTTGATCTGCGCAATCGTGGCATTCTCAATCTGCCGCACGCGCTCGCGGGTGATGCCATAGATCTGGCCCACCGCCTCCAGTGTCATCGTCTCTTTCGTCGCCAAGCCATAACGACGCTTAACTACGTCACGTGGCCGCGCCCCAAGGCTGGCCAAAAGCTCTTTTACCACCTCAACTGGCTTGAAGGCCATCACCTCTTTTGTTTCTTTGCTGTTGTTATTCATGTTTTTATATTATCATAGATTACAAAATTAAGCAAACGTCCTGGGATATAAACTACCTTTTTTACCGTTTTATTGTCAAGCCACTTCTGCACTTTAGGGCTCTGTAGAGCCATATTCTTGGCTATTTCTTCTGTTGCTTCTTGCCCGCCACTCAACACGATTTTGTCACGAATTATACCATTGACCTGAATCATAATATTTTGCTCACGTGTTGTAGTTTTTTCTCCAGATTCACTCAGTTCTGGCCACTTCTCTTGATGAATCGAGGTGTTATGTCCCAACTTTTGCCACAATTCTTCTGCGATGTGCGGCGCAAAGGGTGCGAGAAGCTTAAGAAAAACTTCATAATCTGTTTTACTCACGCCTTCTTTCTCAAAAGTGTTCAACAAAATCATCAAGCCAGAAATAGCCGTGTTAAATTTGAGACTTTCAATATCTGATGTTATTTTCTGCACCGAATCAGCTAAATTTTCTGCAGTTTTTTCTGACAGATTATCACTCAATTTCCAGACTCTCTCCAAGAATCTTCTTGGCCCAATTATACTTTCTGTATTCCAAGCCACCGCTTGCTCAAATGGACCCATGAACATTTCGTACAATCTCAGCGTATCAGCGCCATAAAGTCCCACAATTTTATCGGGATTAATGATGGTCTCCGGCTTTGACTTACTCATCTTCACTCCACCTTCAGCGAGAATTAAGCCGTGACTCGTACGCTTCTGATACGGTTCAGAATTTGGCACTAATTTGAGATCAAATAAAAATTTATGCCAGAATCTAGAATAGAGCAAGTGCAGAGTCGTGTGCTCCATGCCACCGTTGTACCAATCCACGCCGCCAAGACTTGTTCCAGTTTTGCCTAGCCAATATTGCAATTTTTCTTCACTCGCAAATTCTTGAGCATTTTCTGGATCGCAGTAACGCAGATAATACCAGCTTGAACCCGCCCAGTTCGGCATCGTGTCAGTTTCTCGCCGCGCTTCGCCGCCACATTTCGGACATTTCACATTCACCCACTCACTCACGCTCGCGAGTGGCGATTCGCCGTCATCACGGGGTTGATATTCTTTGACTTCCGGCAAAATCACTGGCAAATCACTTTCTGGCACAGGTTGCCAATCACATTTGCTGCAAAAAATCATCGGAATCGGCTCACCCCAATAGCGCTGTCGCGAAAAAATCCAATCGCGCAGTTTGTAAGTCGTTTTCGCCGTGCCAAATTTCGCGATTATTTTTTCCCGCGCCTCAACAGAATCTAAGCCGGAGAATTCGCTGGAATTTATCATTACACCTTCGCTAGCCCAAGCATGTTCGGGTTTAAAGAACCGGTCGAGCCACAGCTCGTATTCTGAACATTTGATATTTTTGTCTTTCGCCAGTTCGTCCCAAGTTAGCCAAACGACTTCATGAATCTGTTTCTCCTCTTCCGACAACTCTTGCTGTTCTTCGTTCTCTAACTCAAAAACCAGAGCGTGAAAAACCGCTTTTCGGTTCTCGTTCTTGTGATTAGCAAAGAAATGCGACTCGACTGGACCACCTAAAGTTTTCACATACTTCACATTTTTATAGCCGGTTTCTTCGGTAATTTCTCTTTTTGCTGCTTCCACCATATCTTCGTCACCCTCGATCCCACCAGTGATAAATGTCGTCCAGGGAAATTTTTTCCACTTCAAACACAAAACTTTCTGATTTTTGGGATTAATAATTATCGCCTGAATGGCATTTCTCGCTACCGTTTTCACGCCTTCGCGCGGCGGATCGTGGGTGTCGATCATTTTGGGCGTCACCACTTCTCTAATCGGTAAATTATGTTTCTGCGCAAAAGCAAAATCCCGCTCATCATGGGCCGGCACGCCCATCAGTGCGCCGGTGCCCACATCAGACATTACATATTCTGCTTCCCACACTGGAATCTCCTCCCCCGTGGCCGGATTAGTCACATACTGGCCAGTAAATTTATCGGTTTTGCCAGCAATGGCCAGATAAGTCGCGCCGAAAATCGTTTCTGGCCGAGTGGTGAAGACTTTGATCACCCCACCCGCACCCTCCCCCAAGGGGAGGGCTAAGTTTATTTGCTCCAAAACTTTTTTAATGTTATTTAAAACCTCTTCGTTGCTGAAACGAATAAGTTTATAGCCGAGTTGTGCCAAATATTTTGTTCTTTCTTCGTCAGATTCCTTTTGATAATCATGAACATCCCCGTCAACTTCTACTACCAACATTTTTTCTAGACAAACAAAATCAACAATAAATTTTCCAATAATATGTTGGCGGCGAAAGTGGCAACCTAGTTTATTGTCTCTTAATTCTTGCCACAATTTCTCTTCAGCTTCAGTAGGATTCTGACGCATACCCACCGCTTTTTCTTGTAAAGCGCGGTAGGCGACTGGATCAGCAGTTTGATAGCCAAATTCGCCCCACCCATTCCCTCCCCCAAGGGGAGGGTTCTTTCTCTCTTCCCCCTCTCCTTTGGGGAGGGGGTCGGGGGTGGGGCTGAATGGAAACTCAATCTCCGCTCCCTCACTTCTCCCAATCCAATTTCTCTGCTGGATTTTGATTTTTTCTAAATAGTCTACCGTGTCCAGATCTTTATCCAATCTGTCCGCATACTTCGTAATCGCCAGCATCCATTGCTCTTTCTCTCGTTGTTCCACTTCCGTACCACAACGCTCACACTTACCATCAACCACTTCTTCATTCGCCAAACCAATTTTATCTTTCGGACACCAGTTAATTAGCGTTTTCTTCTTATACGCCAAGCCGTGCTGATAGAACTGCAGAAAGAGCCATTGCGTCCATTTGTAATATTCCGGATCAGTGGTGTTGATCTCGCGTGACCAATCAAATGAGAAGCCAAGCGCTTTGAGCTGTTTACGAAAGTTATCCGTATTTTCTTGCGTCACCAGTGCCGGCGCTTTGCCCGTTTTGATTGCGTAATTCTCTGTTGGTAGACCGAAAGCGTCCCAGCCCATCGGATAGAGCACGTTCTGACCCATCATCCTCCGCTTTCTCGCCAAGATATCCAGCGCCGTATAACTCCGGATGTGACCGACATGCAAGCCATCACCAGACGGAAACGGAAACTCCACCAAACAATAAAACTTATTTTTTTCTCCCGCTTCGCTTTTTTCTTGCGCAGAATAAATACCAGACTTCTCCCATTCCGTCTGCCATTTCTGCTCTATTTGATTGTGATCGTAAGCTTCAGCCACGGCAATTTTACTTCACCAGCTAGAAATTTACTGATTCTGACTTAACTTCTTAATCCCCAACCAGATTAGAGCAATCAGCGCGACCGCGAGGATGATTAAGCGCAAGTAATCGTTCATGTCACTCCAGTAACGAGTAGAGCCGACGATGAGCGAGACCACGCCGCCAAAGGAGACACCGAGTGAGACGGCGCCCGACTGCGTGAGCCAGAAGCCCGCGCCGAGCGAGAGCAAACCCAGCACGATCAGCACAATGAACACGTTGCGATTATAAACTTTGTGCACTTCATTATATTCTTTCGCACAAGTGAAAGTGACATCGCAGTAGCCCTGCGGTTCAGCCGGCGTGAGCGTGGCTGGCACAGTTACAGGCCGTGGCTCTTTACTGAAGCTTGCGGGAGCGTTCCAAGCACCACCCACGCCCACACAATCCTTCTCATTACTTGGCGAAATGTTGACTTGCTTCTGCGGGCAATAAGTGTCCCACGTTGGCTCCTGATAAACCACCTTGGTCGCAAAGTGGAAGAACAAATTGAGCACAATAATCAGCGACAAGATTAGTGCCCATTCCAAAATTTTTGAATGTTTCATCTCTAAATCTTAACACGAATCAGAAATAGTTCCGACTTGACAGAATTGGCACAGTTTGCTAAGAATGTAAGTGGTCAAGGTCTTCGAAATTACAGATTGCAACGCGTGTTGTGATCACCAAAATTGGTTAGAGGAACAAAACAGAAAGGTACAGGGTAAAACATGTCCATGGGAATCTACTCCGATGTGACGGCGAAATACGAAACAACGAATCCAGCCACAATACCGCCACTTGAACTCACCTCGAAAGACACCGTGTTTCTAAGTGAGATAGCGGGTAATTGTGAGCCCATCAACGAACACTCGGTGAGGATTCTCGTTCTTGTTGGACGTCGAGTCAGGAAAGAACACGAGAGGTTGACTCTCCTTTCGGATCAAAGAAAAAAGTCTCACGAAGCAGAATTGGTTGCATTGAGAGAAACACACGAGGGTAGATTAGAATTGTTGAAGGTTCAACACGCAGATGAGGTTGGGAATCTCAAAAGGCAGCTATTCAACTCTCACAAGTCCATCTTCGAGATTGAAATCCAATTCACGGCTTCACAAAAACGCAAGCTGCAGAGAGCTGGCCTCGCTCGTCTCTATGACTTCACCCAGAAAACATGGGACGAAATCAAGCAACTGCTTGGCACGAGAAAGGCTGACCTAATCGGCCAAGTACTTATCCTTCGTGGCCTTCAGTTCAAGAAATGCCGGTAACCAATCAACCACCAGAGCGCAACGCGCTCTGGTGGTCTTTTTATTTCCAAGAATTTATCTGCTTGACAAAGTTAGCCCAATTTGCTAAGAATGTAGGTGGCAATAGTGCCTTTTGACAGAAAGTAGGTAGACACATGAAATCTGGGTCCTCACTGCAATCGTTATTCATGGTAAAGTGTCTGGTTGACGAACTAATTCTCGACCGACCAATTACTGAATTGGGATTATACCAAAGAGCAGAAAACATTCTGAGATCAGTCCATATCGACACCATCAGAAAGCTCACCCAAAGCTCTGAACGTGTGTTTCTCTCCTACCGTGGGGCAGGAACAACCTCACTGAAAAGTATCAAGCGTGAGCTAAACAAACTGGGTCTTTCGTTGCAACAAGAAACCTAAGATCAATTAGCTCGATATTCGTAACCGGAGCACACGCGCTCCGGTTTTTTATTTTTCTAAATTTTGAATTCCAGAACCCGCCTTCGCTAAAGCTACGGACGGGCAAGCATCGCCGTCAGATTTTAAACTCAATTACATCTCCGTCACTCACCACATAATCCCGCCCAACCGTACGCCAAGTTTTGCCGGCCAGTAAATCTGGCCAAGTAATCACTTCCGCTTTGATAAACTTTTCTTGGAAGTCGCCATGGATCGCCGTGCCAGCCTCGGGCGCCGTCCAGCCTTGCTTGATCGTCCAAGCCCGCGTTTCGTCCTCGCCAGTGGTAAAATATGTGGCTAAGCCGAGCAAAGCGTAACTCTGTTTGATGAGCTCATCCAAGCCGGTGTTGAAAATCGCATCAACTTCCACCCACTTCGCGCCTTGTCCGGCCATCAGATTTTCTAAAGCTTTCGTATCCGCTTTGGCGCCAGCCGCTTCGGAATTATTGAAAACATAGAGCATCGGCTTGGCGGTGAGCAAGTGCAAACTCTTGAGCAAGATTTTTTCTTCTTTATCTAAACTTAATTCTGACACTAACTTTCCCTGTTTTAAAATTTCTTCAAGTTTTTTCAACAACTTTTCTTCAAGAACTGCCTCTTTATCACCCCGACGCACATCTTTCCCAATTGTCATCAAGCGCTTTTCAACTGTTTGCAAATCTGCGAGCGCTAATTCTAAATTGATAGTTTGCACGTCATCCAGTGGAGAGACTTTATTATGCACATGGATAATATCTTTATCGTCGAAAATCCGCACCACCTCCGCAATCGCATCCACTTCGCGAATGTGCGAGAGGAATTTATTACCCAAACCCTCACCACTCGCCGCGCCCTTCACCAAGCCAGCGATGTCTACGAATTCGATCACCGCTGGCACTGTCTTGGCTGACTTGGAAAAATCTGACAATTTCTGTAATCTCTCATCTGGCACCGGCACCACGCCCACACTCGGATCGATAGTACAAAATGGATAATTTTCTGCCGGAACAGACTTCTTCGTGAGCGCATTGAAGAGCGTGGACTTCCCCACATTTGGCAGGCCGACAATGCCGATTGAGAGCTTCATGTTGCTAAATATGCCTTATTTCCAGCTAAAGTTCAAGCAAAAAAAAATAAACCCCGTTCGCGATGCTGTGCATCGGAACGGGGCGGTGTGGTTCAAATCAGTGTCAGATTATGATCAGGTGATTTGAGATTAACAGAAAGATCTGCGCCGGCGAGGAAACAGAGGGAGTGAACCCAATCCGGCGATTGCCAGCGTCGCTGGTTCCGGCACCGGGCGATAGTCATAAGTGACTTTCGCGGTCAGGTTGAGAACCGGGTTCTCCACCTCTAGTTGCCACGAATCGGGCACATACGGCCCGAAGTTCGCCGTCTGGAAGATCACGTCCGGCGTGAACATGAAGTCCGCTGTGCCTGCGCCCAGATACGCCGCAAGCGGCTGAGCAGGATGTGAGACGGTCAATGTGGCATACGAGACGGTGCCAAAGTTGTGACCGTCTGGGCCAGAACTCTGGAAAACATCGTTATTACCACCATCGCCGTCATCCGGAGTAAGTGGGACCGAGGCTGTGTTCACAATCTTGGTATCGCCACTCGCGAGGCCGGCCGGGCCAGTCACTGACCACGAGCGAATCAGCTGACCTTGGACAAACAACTGCTGACCATGGTCAAACGGATCGTCGTTATCGGCCTGCAGATCCACCGAGCCATCATGGCAAAACTCCACCAGCACACCGACCAGCTCGCGCGTGCCACCCATGTCGTCGAACTTGGGGACACTCACCACCACGCTCGGCTGGAGCGCACTCTCGAACGAGTTCGATCCACTCACCATGTACGAATCCGCGCGCGCCGCGCTGGCCGTGAGCAACACGGCGACCATCCCCACCAAACTGGGAACTTTCATACTCAAACTCCTTCTTGTCGAAGAACAATTTAGCCGCAAACCCTGCAGCCTTGGGAAGTTAGACGAAAATCTAACCAACTTATACCCTAGCAGATTTGCAAAAACTTGTCAAATATTTAGCTCTGCTTCAGTTTTTCTAGCTCTGCTTGGTGGGTTAGCATCACTTCCATGGCCGCGGCTTGTTGATCTTGGCCAGACTTCACTTTTTCTTGTATTTCTTCCGCAATTTGCTTAAAAAGGGCGGGATTCTGCTTCACAATATTCATCACTTGACCGGCTTGCTCCTCGCTCACACCGTGAGATTTGAGCATTTTCTTCAAGATAAAGTCGCCAAACATAAGTTTCTAATTTAACAAATATATGCTACAGTGGCAAACGAAAAGTTTTAAAATATTTGGGCCTATAGTATAGCGGTAGAACGGTTCCATGGCATGGAACAGGTCCGGGTTCGACTCCCGGTAGGTCCACAGAGTTTCCCCCTACTTCACCTCTTTCTCGATATCTTCGATTTCTTTTTTGATATATTTCTCAGCGGTCCGAAGATTCTTGCGGACACGAGTGAGGATGCGCGCTTCTTCGCGAGTCAAGTCGCGCTTCGTTTTAGCTTTCTCTAGCAAGCTTAACTGCTTCTCCAGATCTTCGCGCAGGAGATCAAAGGCTTGGCCGATTGACTCTTCTGCCTCATGCACTTCGGCTCGCACCTTGCGCCGCAGGCGATGTAAAGCGCGCTGGCTGTGCTCGAGCAAGAGCGCGAGTAAGACGAATAGCGCCACAAAAGGAATCGCGACCGAGAGAGCGGAAACAGCTTTATTGCCCAAGCGCCACCAGGCCGGCGGGCGCACGTTCAGCTCAATCGCCGTGCTGGGCAAACTACTCGCGCCGTCATCGCGTAGCACTCGGGCGGTAATCGTATAATTGCCGGCCGGCAGTTTCTCTGGCGAAACAAAAGTAAAGCTGCCGAGGTTATCGCTCTTGATGCTGGCAATTTCGGCTGGATTAGCCCCTTCTTGCACGCTCACAAGCAAGCCGGTATCGGGATAAGTTTGACCTTTGGCCACCAAATTCTGCCCGGCGAGTAGATCGGTTGGGTAATCCGTCCAAGTTGGCGAGAGTAGCGGTAGAACCGTGACAGAAATCGAAGAGAGTAATGCATTACCAGCGCGATCGAAAGCGCGCGCGGTAATAGTGTGTGTGCCCGGTGGCAAGGCTGGCGTGCGATAAACTTCACCACGACCGCCACGCCAAACAGGCAGAGTCTCACTACCCGAACGTAATTCGTAATAATCTAAGCCAGAAGTACTATCGCTCGCGCTTAAGAGTAATTTAACTTTTGGATCCGTGTCGTCGTCCCGGGCGCTCTCGCGAATAAAGAAATTAGTCGGCTTAGTCGTGTCTATTTGCAGGCGATAATGACTCGTCTCACTCCACTCGCCGTTACCCAATTTAGCTTGAACGTGGAAATACCACCTGCCGTCACCCAGATCATCCAAAATTTTCTCGCTCACGGCTGGCTCATAGAGCACGCTCGCCTCGCCACGCGCTGTTTTATTGACCGCTAGGCGCACCGCACTCGCGCCACTTGGCAAATCCCAGCTCAACTTGGCCGTGCTGGCACGATACCATTTGTCTTGATCTGGATGCGTGCTGGAAGTAATATTTAAACTATTCTGATCATCTTCAGTTTCAGAAATATCCGGAATTATCGGCTTGGCGATAGTTGGCTCTGTCGCCGCACCGCCAAGTTGCAAGCTGGCACTACCGGCGCTAGTCAAGATATTACTGCCTTGGCCGTCATTGGCGAGCACGGCTGGTGTGACAAAACTTAATTTGGCCGAGCCCGCACGCTTGGCTCGGAAGTTGATACTCAAAACTCGGCCAGAATTACCGGTAAAACCGGGATTAAGCGCCACGCCTTCGAAATTTATTGTTCCCGCAGAATTAGAAAAGCTCGGCTCTTGCACCCACAGGCCGACGACCGAGCCGCCCTTGGAGAGCGAAGTGACTTGCAAGAGATCAGCGGGGAAAGTGACAACGCCAGAAACAGCGTTCATGGCTTGGTCAGGTGTGGAAACGATTATTGTAACAGCAAAATTCTGACCAGCTGAGAAATTTCCAGTATTTGGACTAAGACTAAGTGACGCCGCGTGCGCAAAACTTGGCGCTAAAAAAAGAACTGAAGCAAAAAAGATTAAAAATATTTTTGAAATAGAAAAATGCATGTCTATTTATTATACTTCAATCGTGCAAACAACCACAAGCTCGCAATAATCCCCGCTACGAAAATTGCGAGCACGCCCAACTTTTTACGCAATGAGAAAGTTGAGACTGGTTCTAATTCTAACTCTGGCGCTGTTTGCGGCTTCTCCACCGAGCTAGGAAAATTATTCTGAGAATTATTTTCTGGATTTTTGTTCAGATTCATAGTCACCGGGATCTTTACCTCAGGCAAAACATTTTCTGGTTCTGGCTGGTTAATTACCTGCATCTGGGTTGAGAACAATCTCTGCCTAATTAAATTAAGCAAATTTAACAATAAATTTCTCAGATTTTCAGAAATTGTCGTAATAGCATTCGTGACGCCGTGGCTGATATTGCCAATAAAGCCCGAGCCACCACTGGAGCCATTCCCCGATCCTGTTCCGGTTTCTGTCTCCGTCCTGGCCGAAGCTGGTCGCCAGTCAGTCTGGACGGAACAATTGTCACAATCAAAAGTCACTCGTCCCACACTATTACCAGATGTCCCAGCCGTACCCGCAAAAACACCATTATCACTGATACTGATGCCGCCTAAGTCGAGCCAGCCGAGGCCCGAGACCCACGCCGCGCCGCTCAAGCTCCCCTCGCTGGTATTGGCCACGCTCTGGCTAGAATTGCTGGGCTGGAAGTTGATCCAACCATATTTGCTACTCCAGCCATAACCGGATAAGCCGGAGTCGGTGACTGTGACACCCACATACTCGTCGCTAGTGTTCGTTGGCGCGAGATTGATCCAACCGAGATTCTCACCCCAAGCATAAGCGTGGCTGGCGCTGACCGTCCCCACAGTTTCGGAAGCTAAAGCAGGACTCACCAACGCTAGCGCGAGCAAAAAGATCAAACAGACTTTTTTAAGGCGCATGTTGTTCTACTTGTTCTGTTTTATTTTCGGCCTCTGCTTGCACCTGCGCGAGGGGCGCTGTTGTCACAATTTTATCCACCGCCGGCCGATACAGCACAGCTAGATGGGCTTGCGGGAAAACAATCACCTTATCGCCGTTCTGAGCTGAACGAAAGAAGTCTTGACCGTTCAATTTTTCGCGATCAGACACCGTGGCCACCACCACACCGGTTTCGTCTGGGATAATCATCAGTCGCGCCAGTGATTTAATTATTTTTGTCGTTTCATTTTTCGCTCGGATTTCCGGATCAGTCTGGAGCGTGCGATAGCGTTGATAGAGATAAGCCACCGCTACTAAACACAACACAAGTAACGCAACCAGAATCCGCGTCAAAACCGTTTGTCTGGCATTAGTTGTTTTACGATTAGTACTAACAGTCATGATCTAAAAATATTAAATAGTTTCTGGGACAACAATTTCTTCTGCTTGTTCAGAATTTTCTGGATTTTCTGACTTTAGTTCTGGTGCTGGTTCTGGTTTAGTAATAACTTCCGGTTCTGGTTCTGGTTCTGGTTCAGATTTAACTTCCGGCGTCACACTGGCAGGAGTGACTGACTGATTTAGTTTATCAAAATCTTCGGCCTTCAAACATTTTTCCGTGCCATCTGCTCGTTGCAAACACAGCTCTCTAGTGTGAACTTTCTCAAAATAACCAACAACTGCCGTTACTCGCGCGCTGACAAAGTCAGTCACGGGCTTTAAACCTGTTTTAACTTTTTCCAGAATATATTCGCGCGCGTTTCGAGGACTTTCCGTACTCACCTCATCCAAATTTAGTGTGAGTCCGCGGCTCTCCAGTGTCTCACCCCAACGCGCTTCTTGCTCTTGCACGGCGCGTACCACCAGCGCCAAGATCGCCCGGTCATCAATACCGCTAATCTGGCCCTCACCATCATGTGTCGCCAAGTGGTCATCAACTTCGGCAGTATCTTCCGCAATAAAACCGTAACGCGTCCGACCGTCGCCCTCGTTGTAGACGAAAGAGACCGGCTCCAGACCGGCTAGAGTTTCTAAACCAGCCACTTCTAGCTCGGCGATATCATGCTTTGTCGCGCGGGTGGAAGACAAGCAAGCATCAGAGGCGCTGTTATACACAACTTGCTTACTAGAGCTCAAGCACAGCGAGCCAGCGCCAGTAGAGCCAGTGAGACCGTCGAAGCCGACTGTGCCAGTAACCGAGAGCGTGCGCCACGGCGAGGTGGTGGCCACGCCCAAGTTGCTGCCCACTTGGATATTGCCAGTGAGCGTAATCGCCGGATTGATCAATTTATCCAACTGACAAGCTGAGCAAGAAACCGTGCCAGTGCCATCAATGCTGTAAGTAGTAGTGGAAGCAGTGGTAATGCCATTGAGCGAGAGGCCATTACCAGTGATGGTGATGGGAGCAATAGTACTATCGGGAATTAATTGTGCGCCAGAAACGTATGTGGTGCCACCACCAGTGTGATAAAGCGGATAAGTACCACGCATCACACCACCTAAGACCTTCAGATCATCGCCGCCACTACCATTGCTAATACCGTGAGGATAAAGAGCTACTTCCAGCGTAACCCTAGCCGGAGTACCACCACAACCAGGCATATCAAGGGCGCCTTCGGCATTGGCGTCAAAAACTCTAGCTTTGACATAAAGGTTGCCGCAAGCAACCTCAATACCACTACCAGTGCCACCGCCTTCGCCACCCATAATAGTATCGGCATATAGATTAACATTGCCATCCGTCACAACGGCGTCATACTCTATGGAAGAAATATCGCGAGTCACGTGAGCAGTAAATTGCGCACCAGAACCAACCACAATCGCACTGGCATTAGGCGAACCGGCAGAGATTGAGCGAATGCGCTCGGCTGAGACTGTGACGGAGCTGGCGGCATTGGTGATAGAAAAAGGGGCGTGATCATTACTTCCAGCATTGCCCGCATAAATAAACTGACCGTGGCCACCAATAGTAGAAGTTGCGGCCCCGTTAGTGCCATTTGCACCATCATCAAAGATCGCCGCGCCAGAACCGGTAAAATAGACTACAGCGCCAGGCTCAAAGTAATAATTAACGCCAGTCTTGAGCAGATTACTAGTGTCATAAAAACCCGGGCCAACATAAATAGTGCTGGATGCAGTAGCGTCTTGTTTTGCCTTCTGCAACATCGCACCGCGCGCGGCGTTGGTGTCGGAAGAAATATAAGTTTTAGTACTAGTCGGTGTTTGTAGAACAATCGAGCCGGCCAGCGTAGTGGTGGCGGTAAAAGTGTTGACGCCAGAATAAGAATTGGTGGAAGTGGTACTAACATAGTCTAACCCGGCCGTGGCTACGCTCACGAGGCCAGTGGTGGACTTGAGCAAACCAGAGAAAGAATTGATGGAAACATTGCCGGTAAGGTTGAGCCCGCCGGAGCCGGCTTGCAAGTTGAGTGCGGTGGCGCCAGTGGTATTGCCAAGCGTGATTGTCTTGGCGCTGGAGCCGGTGCCAAAGTTTAGAGCACTAGCCGCAGCCGAATCAACCGTCAAAGCACCGCTACCAGTAATCGTCCCGCCGTTGACGCTAATATTATTGGCAAAAGTGGTGGAGCCATCGTCGCCAAAGGTGACAAAAGCCGTGCCATTATCTTTGATAATAAAGTCGCCCTGGCCTGCGAGATTAAAAATCAAATTAGAATCCGTGGCAGTGTCGGCGAGGGTGAAGGTGAGATCACGATTATCAGTGGTAACAATCGCATTGCCACTGGTGGCGTTATAAACTGCCTGCAAGGTCGAGCTGGCCACCGTACAGTTGGCAGTGGTTGGCGCACATTCGGGATCCAGCGTCTCGCCCGGGTCATAGGGTTGACCATCCCAAGCGGCAAACACCACTGAAGTGAGCAATAAACTAGTAACGATGACAGCGATGCCTATTTTCTTCATTCACACTAATTATAACCCACTTTTTTCACATCCCAAAGCTCTTTGCCCACATATTTTTCCACTTTTTCTAAGTCAGTTAATAACTTGGTTTCGGCTGCTTTTTCTTCGTGAGCCAAGTCACGAGTCAGCTTAGCTTGATGTAAGATATTTAACTCGGCCTCAATGTCTCGCCTCAGGATGGCAAAGCCGCGTTTGAGTGATTCTTCGGCTTCTCTAATTTGCTCGCGCACAAGATGATTTTTATGTTTTACTTTTTTAGCATGAATTAATAAATCTGTAATTAAAATAATCAAACCCAAAATTAATAAACAAATTATCAACAAATAAATCGCTTCGTAGCTTAATCTAGATGCACCGAGTTGGATTGCCCGCGAGCTGACAGTTAAGCCGAGTTGCGGCCCTGGTGGACTAAGTTCGTTATCGCGCTTGGTTTGCGTCCAGAGCAAGTAACCACCAGCGGGTAGAAAAGTGTCATGCCGATAGAACCACTCACCGTTCTGGTCAGTCACCACATGACGACTCACCAGCTCGCCAGTCGCCGGATTCTGGAGATAAATCACGACCTGACTATTCGGGCTATCAGACTTACCGCCAAGATAAAATATTTCTTGATTGGAAATTTGACGAGAGATAGTTGTGACTACCGGCGGCGCCACCGGCTCGCCAATGATATTTGCACTAGTCGCGGCTTGCGCAGAACTAGCGATAAATAAGCCAGCACTAATCGCCATTAGCAAAATCATGAGAGATTTGCCATAACGTTCGCGATATTTCTGCAATTCACTTAACTGGTCTTGAACATGGCCGGGTAATTCGGCGGATTGATGTTGCCGGTGGAGATGAAAGTGGATAAAACGTAAACGACTAGATAAGTAGCCAAGTAAAATTAAAATTAGCAAAACGCCGCCAAATAAATAAGGCCAAGTGATAACCACTTTATTTTTAATTACCAAACCCGCGCTAGAAACAAAGCGGAAGACTGGCGTCACTATTTCCAATCTCTGCGTGACTTCGCGATAATTGCCAGCCACATCGTAGGCGCGCACGATTACATCATAACTACCAAGCTCAAGCTTCGGCGGCACATACGGACTATTAGACTCAATAAATAGTGCCTGCTCGCCCTGCGGCTGGAGCGAGATTAAGCGCAACTCATAGTGATCTAAGCCGGACGAATTATCGGTGGTGCTAAACTGGATCACTGGTTGCAAACTCGTCGTTCTATTTCCTGGCAAGATCTGGACAGGAAAATCAGCCGGCAAAGTTTTATCGACCAAGAGCGCAAAGTGCGTGGTATCGCCCCAGGTGCCACTGCGCAAGGCTTTGACATGAAAGTAATGCCGCCCTTCGCTCAAATCGCGATAACTCACGCTGGTTCGATCGCCTTCAGAAACATCGTCAGGGATATCCAGTGGCTCGTCGCTCAAGATATAGCTGTAACCTTGTGCCTCACCTTCGGCCGCGGCCCAAGAGAGCAGCGCGCTATTGCTCGCCTGCCACTTGGTCTGATCCGGATGGGTGGCAGAGGTCACAATCGGCCCGGCTGGCGGTGGCAAGATCAGCTGATAAATCCCGTTCTGGATATTGGCGAGCGAGTCTGTACCAATGCCATCATTCAATAAAACTTTTGATTGATTGAGAAACTTGACGACAGCTTGACCAACGGACTTGACGCGAAAAGTGAGCGTGGTGAGCAAGCCTTGACTAGTTTTGAGTCCGCCCGGGATCACGCCTTCCAGATTAATTTGCCCAGTTTGATTATTGAACTGCGGCGCCGTGACCCACACGCCCACGACTGACTTGCCGACTGTTGGCGAAACTAGTTGGAGTTTGTCTGGCGGGAATTGTAAATTCGCCGCGACGGCGTTGATGTTCTCACCATTTGAGTCGATAAAAATCGAAACATCAAAAGTGCTACCAACGGTAAAAGTGCCGGTAGGCGGCGAGAGCGAGAGCGCTGCCGCGCGCAAGCTTAGCGGCGACGCGAGTAGGCCAAATAAAAATAATGATAACAGAGCGCGGCGATACACAGTGCAATTATTATAAGCCAGAATCGATAATTAGGATATGGTTTAGCCACACCAGTTTCTGGCGCAATAGTTTCGATTCTAGTATTACCTGCTAGATCAATGGCTCTCACACTCACAAAACTCGCGCGTGTCTGGTCGCGCAAGACATACGGACTTACTGCCTCTTGCCAGTTTGGTTCGTCTGATTTTTCTAAATACTCAGCCACTTGATAAACTTTAACTCCCACGCCAGTATCGCGCGTGGCAAAAGCCACAAACCACTGGCCGTCTAAGATATTTTCATCACGAGCAACTTCTGGTTGGAAGCGTTCTGGCGGATCAGTATCCGGAGCTAGAGTCAAAACTGGCGCCGAATTTATTGATTCAGCGTCAAAAGTTAAGGTCAGATTTTTCGCAACTAATTCAACCGCTGTTGCGTCCGGTTTATTTAATAAAGCTTGGGGATTCTGCCACTCTAGACTGGATTTTTCTAAACTACTGCCAGATAAAATTAAATCAAATAATTTGCCCGGCTGACGTTCGGACTTTAACGGACTAAGCACGCCAGCAAAACCGCCCGGGATAATGCCCGAAAATCTGATCGTGTTGGTGATTTTGTCAAAGTATGGTGCCTCAATCCAAAAATTTATTACCGAATCGGTAGTCTTAATGCTCTCTATTTCAACGTTTTCTGGCACAATAATATTCGCTTCTAGTGCGTTAACGGGCAGACTTGATTCTGTTTGTAAAAAGGCCGAAACTTGCAGGAGTTCGCCCGGCTTAGCCGTCGCACTTGCTGGCGCGAAAAATATTTCGGCCGTTTGCGCTTGAGCAAAATTTCCCAACAAAATAAACAGAGTCAGAGTTAAACTAATTAAACTTATTTTTTTATACATTATGATTAGCCAGTCCAATAATAAGCCATGATGCTAAAGTCGCGGAGATCCACCGCGCCCTCGCCACTCAAGTTCGCTTTTTCTAATAATTTGAACGCGCCAACGAGCGGCCGCTTGTACCAAAAGGCAGCAATTGAGAAATCCACTAAGTTTACTTTGCAATCACCGTTCAAGTCGCCCTTAGCTGGGCAACGTGGCTCATTCTTCGCCAGAATATTTTTTGTCCCCACGGCAAAGATCGCCGGCGCACCAAACTCACTCAATTCTGTAGCCAAAGCCGACTTAGACCGCGCCAAGTGCTGACCAATCTCGAGTGGCGCACTATCAAAATTATATAAATAAACGCCATTGCTATCAGTATTGGCTCTGAGAAAAAACTGATTCTCCGAATTGACCTCAATCGTGATCGCGCTACTCGGCACGCTCTGGCCAAAGATCGCCAGATTATCACCGCGCTTGACTTGCGCTTTATCCACCGAGATTGTGGGCGCGATGAAAATGCCAGAGACATTGGTGGTAGCGCCAGTCGTCACATAGACTGGAAAAGTAAAAGTGCTAGAGCGCCGACCGTCTTTATCCTCGCCATAAACGGAAAAAGTGTAACTGCCAGCGGCGAGCGTGGTGAGTGCAACACTAAAGCGCGCATCGGGCCCGGCAATGGTCGTCACAGCAAGCTGGCCATCTTTGAGAATACTCACGCGGCTAAGCGGATAAGCACGACCGGAGAAAGTGACACCAGTGGGCGCGGCTGGACTGCCGCCACCGCCTCCTCCCCCACCTCCACCTCCGCCACCGCCTGGATTAGGATCAACCGGCGGCTCACTGCCATCACTAACAGTAACTGATAAAGTGGTATTACCCGAACCAACTAAAGCGGCAGAAACTGATTGACGAGATGAGATTAAAAAACCGCTGACAATAATAATTACCAGACAGCTGAGACTGACTGTCTTGAACTTCATGACGTTGGCGGAGTGACGATCGAGATCCGCACGCGCCGCTTGAACCAGCGCAAGATCAAGAAGAGAACGACCACAGCGAGAACAAAGCCAAGCACATACCACACCGGCACGACCCAGAAGCTGAGCGAATCAGTCGTCATGGCTGTGCCCTCACCGTCGTAGAGCGTGGCATTGGCACTGTAGCGACCGAGGAACCAACCATCTTGCTCCCAATTAACATTGATATTTTTGATCCCGGTTGGTAGCACAGTTTGTCCTTGGATTGGCACGCGGGCCACCACTTGGCCAAACATGTTACTGATCGTTAGCGTCCCTTTTGGCTCAAAGTGGACCGTACCGGTATTCTCAAACTTGATCGCAAAACTAGCCGGTAAAGTCTGGAGAAATTTAGGGCCAGAAAAATCCAAAATTTTACCTTTTTGTAAATGGCTACCAGGCACGGTGACGAGAATCAACATGCCAATGCGCGTGCCGATTGAGAGTGTTTCGGCACCAGTGCTGGGTCGAGTGGCTTTGAAGAAAGCGACACCAAAGTGGCTACCCGGCTCGGCACTCCACGGCGCGGTGATAGTGTAAGGAATATCCACGCTCTCGCCTTGTTTGAGATCAAAGACGCGCTTGCCGCCGAGATCAATCCAGTCACGGACAGTCGTCACGCCTTGCGCTCGGCCCACAAATTGGATGCTCTCCGCACCAGCCACGGGGATAAAATCTTCCACGCTAGCCTCTACATTAATCGGCTCACCGTCACTAGCGCTAGTGAGATGGATGACGCCCGAAACTGACTCCCCAGGCTGGAGTGTTTGCGAAACTTTCACTGGTTGAATCGTCAAACCAGTGGCCGCCTGAGCTCTTTTTATCTCAAGAAAGAAAAAATTAGAAGCAACAAAAAGCGCAACGAGAATTAAACAAAAATTTTTGAGCGAGAATCTAGGCATGCTGAGTTGGAACTAAAACTAATTAGCCGTGGCGGTATAGGTAAGTGGCGCAGTATAAGCACCTGTCTTCTGGCTCGCGCCAACGTTGAGATAATATTGGACAGTATTGAGGTGAGCACTGGCGCTATAAGAGCCAGCACCAGCATTACCGATAGTCCGAGAAACGGTGGAGCTGGCAATACCAGCCCACAAACAGCCAGCGACGGAAGTGGTATAACAATCACTTGTCCCCCACCATGTAGTAGCCAAGAACGGTGTACCGTTGGTGCTGGAGGCGCTCATCACGCGGAAAGCTAAAACATTGCCGGAATTGGCGAGCGCGGCAATGGTGGCCGCATTGCCAGCACTGGTGGTGGCCGTACCCGGGACCCACTCGGTTTGGTCGGTGATCTGATCCGTGCCAACCGTACAGCCACCGCTGGCACACTTGAGGTTGTGATTGCTGGAGTCTTTGTTGTCGCCCGAGAGCGCGACGATCCAGCCAGTGCTATTGTTGGTCGTTACACTCAAGGTGGTGGTGGCATTGAGCGGCGTGCCAGGTGTAATGGTACCAAAGGCGGTATTGCCGCCGTTATTATCGATCGCAAAAGTGAGTGCGGTGTTAACCGTTACCGTGAGCGTGGTAGCTTGAGTGGCAGCTCTCACTTGACTAACAAAAATTAGACTAGAAAAAACTAAACTGACGATTATGACTGAAGAGAAGAGAGATTTAAAATCCTGTTTAGACATGTTACTAATTATAGCGCTTTACCATAAGATAGCTAGCAAAAAGTTATCCCCAATTACGGATTGGCTGTGACAGTGTAGACTACATCGCCAGAATAATCGCCGCTCGGTTGCGTGCTTGGTACATTAAGGTTGTAGAGCACAGAGAGCGTAGTGGTAGCTAGCGCGCTGGTAGAGCGATTCGCAATCTCGGTATCCGAGCTGGGCAAACCAGCAAAGAGCGCGTTGACGGTTGTATCGTCTGTGCCCCACCAAGCGCTGGCGTAGTTCGGTGTATCGGTGCCGGATTGCTTAACGCGAAATTGCAATGTGAGCGGCTCGGTGGTGCTGGCTGTCGCGTTACCGGCGCTGGTGGTGGCCAAGCCCGGCGACCAGTTGGTTTTGTCGGGGATAGTGAGTGCAGTATTGGTGGTGAGGCGCATAGTAGCCGTGGCATTGCTACGACGGACAGCGAGGGAGAAGCCAGTTAGATTAGCACTTCTAATCGTGATAATACTGGAAGTGGCAACAAGCGTGCCGGGCGTGAGTGACGAAAACGCTTCCGTCGCGCCGTCTAGCGAGATCGTCAGCGAACCAAAGTCCCAATTGAGGTTATTACCGCCGTCGGTTGTATTATTTGGAAAAATTAAACTGCCGAGCGAGGCATCACTATCGGTGGTGCTAGCATAATTAATATTATATGTGCCGTTGACGGTAAAACCCCAGCGCGTGCCCCAAGTGCTGGCGCGCAGGTCTACGCGGTCGTTACTATCAAGACCAACAAAAGTCACCAAACCAGAAATTGTTGTCGTGGCATTGGAAGAAAAAGTCAGAATCGGATCGGTGCTGTTATTGCTCGTATCAACTTTCTTGAGATTATAGAAGGTGGTGGCGCCAGTAATGGTCTGATTCGTGCCAGTCAGTTCTACTGTGCCGGAATTGTGCGTGAAGGTGCCGCCATTCCGCGTCCAGTTACCCGCCACAGAGAGGAGCGCCGGCGCAGTGACTGTGCCCAGAGTGTAAGTGAAGGCATTGGTCGTGCTGGCGTTATTGGAAAAAGCCCAAGCGCCACCAGAGCCATCAAAGGTGAGATTATAGAAGGCGCTAGTCCCCGTCATTGTGCCGGCCAAAGTCTTGCCACCAGCAGTAGCGTCGAAGGTGACTGTGCCAGAATTGGCGGTAAATGTTCCACCAGAATTATTGTAACTGCCACCGACTGTCATGCTCCCAGCCGGCGCACTAAATGTGCCACTAGAAATTGTTAGATTTCCGTCTATGTCCGTGGTGTTAGAACCTATTGCCTCTAAAATTCCACCCTGAAGCGCTAGATTGCCAGCAACCGTCAGACCAGTGTCGGTAATATCAAACGTGCCGGCAGATTGAGTGAAATCATTAGCCACATTCACCGAGTTCAACAGAGTAAAACTGCCACCAGATTTACTGATAATTAAATTATAAAAAGTTTCGTCTGTGTTTGTCTCTATAGACGGTGTACTAGAAGTATCGAAAGTGACCGTGCCAGAGTTGTGAGTAAAAGTACCACCGTAACGTGTCCAGTTGCCCGCGACATTGAAGTTGCCGGCTGGCCCAGTGAGCGTGCCGCTGGTAATAAACACGTCACTATTCGCATCAATCGTGCCATTCGTCGCCGTGAGCGTGCCGCCGGAGATAGTGAGAATGCCGTCGAGAATTAATAAATTAGAATTAGTGGAAATATCGAGCGTACTGGAGGCCACCGTAACCGTGCTGGAAGCATTGAGCGTGGCGCTAGTCCGGAAAGTGTCTTGATTGCTAGCCGAAGTGTCGTAAATCTTGAGCGCATAATAATCAGTATTACCGAAATCTTTGACCGTCTGCGTGGTCGCCGCGCCAGTGCCATCGCCATAATATTCCCACGTGCCACTGTCGGTGTCGTTGGTGGAGAAAGAAACAGTTTCTGAACCTTGTAATCTGAGGGTGCCAGAATTGCTGAAGTTGGTAGTGGTCACAATATTTTTTCCACCTAAATCTAATATTCCTGCAGAAATTACCAGATTATTTGTGACATCAGCGTGATTAGTAATTAATGTTGTGGTCGCGGTGCTGGATTTATTGATTGTTAAATTATAGAACTGATTTCCCGTTCCTGTTCCCCCCAAATTTATAGTGCTTGATGTCGCTGTAGTAAATGTAACCGTGCTGGTATTGGGTGTAAAAGTTCCAGCCGTTTTCCAAAAATTATTATTTACGGTAATGGTCGAGGCATTCCCCTTTAGGGTAGAACTAGCGTGGCTCATCACCAGCGAGCCGGTGGTTAGAGCATAGTCCGAACCAGTATTCAGAGTAGAGGTGGCGTAGTAAACCCCATCAATAGGAGTGTTAGTGAGTGTGGTGGTAGCATTCACGGTGAGTGCCGCGCCCAAGACCACGTTGAGAGCTATCGCACCGGTCTCAATACTAGTGGGGTTCACGTCGAAGGTGTTACCGACAGTGATGGCACCAGAACCGAAAGTGTAAGTGCGTGGACTAAAGACTAGACCAGTGGCGACGGGTACAACCTGGAGATTATAGAAGGCATTGGTACTGGTAAATGTTCCGGAGGTCAGAGTAACCGTGGTGCCATCACCAGTATATTTGACTGTGGAAGTATTAGCGTTGAATGTCCCCGAGCGCGTGAAGAGTGTGCCACTGGTGGCGCCCAGAGTGATGGTGGAACCATTGGCGGTGAAGGTGCCAGCGGAGGCGATATTTATCAGCCCAGTAGTTATCGCGTGATTAGAACTGGTGGTATCGAGAGTCGACAAGCCAGAAGTGGTACCAGAGATTGTGATTGTCTTAGAAGTACTCACCGTCAGCGCGCCACCCAAATTCACCGTCAATGTCTTGGCCGAAGCGGCGGTGGGATTGATGGTGAAGTCGCCGGCGATGGTCATGGCGGCCGTGTTGAGCGTATATGTGCGATTATCAGTAATCGTCGGCGAGAGAGTGAGATTGTTTAGTGAATTAGCCGAAGGACCGAAAGTGCCAGAAGTAATCGCGACCGTGGCGTCGGAGGTGACGACAATAGTGGAAGTACCACGGACCAGAACGCCAACGGTTGTCCCCGTTCTTGTCAGCAATGTTCCAGAAGTACCAGTGAGTGTGACGGTGGAATCATTGAGAGTGAAGGTGCCACGGTCATCGATAATCACAAAGCCGGTGGTAATGGCGTAATTACTGGACGTGGTAGTAAGGGTAGCCTGACCGACAGTGGTACCCTTGATAGTAATCGTGCTCGTATTGGCGCCAGTAATGCTACTGCCCATATTGACCGTCAGACGCGCGGCGGTGGTGGCCTTGGTGGCGTTAATCAAGAAGTCGCCATTCACCGTGATGGGTGAGAAGGCATTGGCTTGCAGAGTGTAAGTGCGTGCGGCAGTAATAGTGGGCACGAGTTGGAAATTGTTGAAAGTTGTAGTGCCATTGACGCCAGTGATTGCCGCGTCAGAAGTGATCTTGACGGTGGAGTTGCCAGGTGTGAAGGTGGCAGTGGAGCCGATCGTCCAAGCCGTGCCGGCGGCCGCGGGTGTGAGCGTGAGATTGCGGCTACCATTATCGGTGGTCAGAATCCCGCCGTTATTGATGGTGATGGAAGTGATAGCCGAATCCACGTCTAGTGTGACGGTGTCGCCATTGACGATTGTGACTGTGTCGGCCGCTTGAGGGACTGTGCCACCACAGCTCGTCCAAGTGCCAGCGGTATTCCAGTTGCCACCGCCGGTGCCATTGGATTGGCAAGCATTGTCGGCCGCCACTTGCCACTCGCGCGCTTCGGTAAAAATTTCTTGCTCACCTTGCCTTATTTTTGCTGGGCCAAGCAGATAAATCTGCGGCGAGACTGGTGGCGCGTGATAAGTGTAAGCAAATTCTCGCGTCTCACCGGCGGCCAAACTTAGCGGCCACGCGCTCTCGCCGCTGGTTACTGTTAATTCCCCTGGCAAAGTTTCTATCAACGAACCAGAAAAATTCGTGTGCGCAGTCACACGCAATTTCATTACATAATCCGCTTTAAAAGGGTTAATACGCGTGGCGCTAATTCTCTCGATTACTAAATTATCGCCAGATCTGACGAGAATCTCGTCTCTAATTTCGTGATTATTCTTGAGATCGGTTAAAGTTAATTTATAACTGCCAGTTTGGGAAAAAAAATAATAAGCAAAGTAATCCGGTTCATCGGTCACATTATTAGCACCGCAAGTATCGCTTCTAATTATTTCGCCCGTTTTAGTTGATAAAAAAGCCTGGAGATTATCCGGCCCGGAAATTTTTAGCGCCAGATCGGCGTCACAAATCGTGTGACCAGTGTCATCCAGCGCCGCAAATTGCAGATAGCCACGCTCGTTGGGTGCATAAATAGATTTATTGGCATTGAGCGCCAGCACGCCCCAGGTAAAGTCGCTTTCGGTCACAATCACCCGCCGCGCTTGGAGCAATTCTACGCGCAAACGATAACGCCCGGGACGGAACGCTTTGGCCGTTTTCTCCACGCTAATTTCGATCTGTTCGCCTGATTCCGTTTCCGTTGTTACCGCCTTCAAGTCGGTTAGTTTGCCAGTGGCGTCCAGAATTTCGGTCTTCAACACTCGCAACTTTTGGCTGGGAGTAGCCGCGAAGGCTGGCTGGATCAAGCGCGGCGACTGGAGCCAGTTCAACAATTTCTCTGGCACTAATTTCTCTAAATCTAGTTCTGGCAAATTAATTAGCGTAGTTGTTGCTGTTTCTTCTGGATTTGTTACTGGTAGTTGTAGATCAGTACTGGTTGCGGCTTCTAGACTACTTGTGGCAATAAGACTGTCTCGCGTAGTTGTAGCCTGCAAATCAGCAACTAACTCACTCACCAAGTCTGGATTGATCTCAAAACTAGGCGTTTCGTTAGCGCTAAAGTCGCTCGTTGGCGCCAGCAAGAGCGTGTTCTCCGGCGCCGTCACTCGTGGTAAGAACGAGATTTCTTGCGGCGTAATTTCCGTCTCAAACGGACTCTCATAAAAAACAGCTAATTCCAAACTATCTAATTCTATTCTTGGCGGTTCGTCTAGAGTGCTTAAGCGCTTAATACTAATCTGTAACTTAGACAAATCTGACCAATTAGTAATTGGCAGAGTAAAACTCGCTTCGCGCCAATTGCTCTCGCCCACCTTGCCAAGTGTCTGCCAAGTTTGACTATCCAGCGTGTAGAGCACTTCTAGATCCTGATTCTCAGCGGCAATCTGTTCACCAGCGGCGAGAACTTCCGAAGCAATTTGCGGGCTAGAGATATTTTCGGCCACAGTGGTAGTAGCCCAAGCAATATTGATTAAACCCCGCCACCAAGAGGTGGGAGATTCTGAGACTGGCGGAGAAACATTTTCCGACGCTGGCTGGGAGGCATCTGTGGGGCTCGGAGCGGCCTCAGGTGGTGTGATAACTTCGGGGGTAGTGTTTTCTGGAGTTTGCTGGTTTTCTTGATTTGGTGAATTCTCGGGAGTGATTGGATCTGGTAAATCTGAATTTGGTGAGTCAGCCGGAGTTGTTGGTAATTCTGATTCTGGTGTAGTAGAAGTAGCCGTGCTGGTGGCGTTTAAATCGTCACTAATAGTTAATTCCACTGGTGAGTCAGCATCAGTCGGCGTATCAAGAATAATCCCCGCTTGCTCGGCAAAGTCATCGCCAATCAGGCTAGTTGTGGCTGTTGTAACGCGATCGCGAGAGAGATACTTGAGTTGCCAAGTTAGCTTGAGTTGGAAATTTTTGGGTTCGCTGTCATCCGGAATCTCACCCTTAAACTCGCCACAAAAAATCTCGGCCAGAGTGTCGGGCTTGAGCACGGCGGAGAGCTCATCTGGCGCGCCACTCGCCCGCTCCGGACTCTCCCAACCACCCAAGCAAGTGGCTGGATAAAACTTGGCAATCCCGGCCCGACTCTCTAAACCAAGAAAGTTAGCCGCGGCAAAGACAATAAAACCACAGCTCAGCACAATTACGCGCCGACGATGTCGTTGCCACCACGATAAACGCACGCTAACCGGAGCGAGTTTCATTCGCCCTTAATTATAACTGGAATTGATTAGCTTGCGAACTGATAACTCGCAAGAGTCCAATCTATTAGCTCGCGAGTAGCAGTAAAATGATCGGAGGAACCCAGAACAACGCTGATTAAATAGCCAGCTTGATTTGGCGCGCGTAAGATAAGTAACAAATTTTTCCCAGCTAGATCAGTCGAGCCCGTTTTGCCACCAATAATTTCTCCAGCCCACGGCGCGGAAAGTAGCAACTCGTTAGTGCTATTGATCTGATGATGAAACTCGCCATTTGCCTGTGCGAGAATAGCGGCTGGTAAACGCGTAAAGGCGAGCAGTTCTGATTTATTCTGCAATAACCACTTCGCAAACAGCGTGAGATCATAAGCGCTAGAATAATTGACGCCAATTTGTGAATCTAAGCCATGAGGATTAAAAAACCTAGTGTCGTGTAGTGCTAATTTATTGGCTAAATTATTTAAACTCTGAATAAAATCAACTTGACTGTGATTAGCGAGCACAGTCGCTGCATTATTGCTGGATTCTAACAACAGTGGCAAAAATAAATCGCCCAGGCGAAAACTCTCACCAACGTGGAAGAAGCCGCTGTCAGAATTTTCTGGCAAATCTTCGGCTGCAAGCGTCACGATTTGATTGAGATTATCTTCTTGAGAAGCCACTGCGGCTGTAAAAAGTTTGGTGATGCTGGCGATCGGCCAGCGCAAGTTGGCATCTTGCGTGGCGAGTACGGTGAGCTGGCCTCGCGGCGAGAGATAAGCCGAGATAAAAGCCCGCGCGCCAGTTGCCGGCGGTGGCAAGGTGGAGACTAACTTGGGCGCCAGCTCGGCCCCGGGCATGGCTGCCACGGCCGCGGTGAGCGGCGCTGGCGCGAGCAAGAGATCGCGGTCGGCGGCCAGGACCAGCGCCGCCACTAGGGTGAGTGGCAAGAGCGAGAGTGAGAGCAACCGAGCAGTAAAATTCATTTCCTTTTTCACCAGACAATCTTAGCAGATTTGAGAAAAATACAGAATCTAATATTTTTTAATAAACTCGTAAGTTTCTCTAAAAAGTTCTTGCGCCGTTTCACCTTCGTCAAAATTATGATGAGCGCCTTTGATTATTGCCAACTCTTTTGGTTCATTAGCATGCTTAAAATATTCTTTGCCCGGCTTTACCAACATTCCTGCTCCAGCAACAATTACTTTGATTGGTTTACTCACTTTCTTGATTGCCACTTTTGGCGCAGGAAAATTCTTGTGTTCCTCATGCATCTTTTTGCTATAAATAAACTCCACGCCCCACTTAATAATGTAAGCGTCTAAATGCTTATCATATTTCTCGTCATCACGATCACGACTATAAGAAGAATCCCACAGAATAATTCCGTCTACTTTGCTAGTATCAGAGAGCAAAATTGTAATGCCACCAAAGCTGTGCCCAGCCACAAATATTTTTTTAAACTTTTTGCGGAAAAATTTAACAACCGTGTTCAGATCAGCCGCATGAGTTGATAAGCCACAGTCTGATAGTTTCCGGGCATCCTTTTCCCAACTATATAAATCAAATCTAAATGTGTTGATGTTTTTCGCAGCAAAATAGCGAGCGCCGTTATAGAATTTATGCTCGTTCCGATAGCCAGTCAGGCCGTGCACGAAAATTAGCAAAGAATCAGATTTCTTGTTCGCCAAACGTAACGTACCGTAGACAACATGCTTGTCTGGCGTTTTTATCTTAATCTCTTTTTCCATAAGTCATAAAATTATAGTTTGCTTCTCATACAACATCGGCAAACAATCTTGTTTCATGCGAAATTTCGTTCCGTGATTGTGTCCAGTGCGGGCATCAAAATCTACAAGAATTTTTCCTTCCTCTATCGCTTTCAGAAAACCTTCAAAATTAAACTTCTGCAACATCATTATTTTCGTGTAATGATAAAATTCTTTTTTACGTACAATCTTTACTTCCGCTTGAACATAGAAAGCGTTGAGTAATTTTGTTCCGGCCTTGTGCTCTAAATCGTCAAAGCCCCAATATGGCTGTGGATCAAGTTCACGGAGGCCAATCCTCTTTCCAACAGATTTGAGCCACTTTTTGTGTCGAACATCGACACTTCCAGCATCAAAAGAAATCAATATTTTCTTTTCCCTCCGATCAATTACGACCTCAAACCCCCGATCACTTCGTGATTTCCCGTGGATTGTTTGTCGAAAGCTCATCTCACCTTTTGGATATTTTTTACCACTTTCTTGGTGATGCCAGCCATACTTAGACAAAAGTACTTGTGGCACAAAGCGGATCGCGCGCGGTGATGGCTCGATATGAAAAAGAGTTGTGAGTGAAGTTGAGGCGAGACGTTGCGTTTTTAACTCCCACTCAGCAGCATTAGGAATGGGTAAGTTATTTTCTTTAATACCCAATAAATCCTCCAGCGTATTGCCAATTCCACCGCTGTTACCTCGCCGAGTATTGGGAACAAAGCCCATGGCCGAAATCTCTTTGAGCTTCGCAATCAACGCTGGTTTTGTATAGATGACTGGCTGCTTTTTTGTCATTTTACCAAAGTTTAGTTTGAGACTGGTGTTGTTTTATTCTATTTTTTGCCATCTGGCAGTATTCTGGCGAAATATCAATGCCGATATAATCGCGCTTGAAGTTTATCGCAGAAATCGCCGTCGTACCAGAACCCATAAATGGATCCAGAATGACTTTAGCATCGGTTGAGGAAATAATGCGATCAATTAATTTAACCGGGAAAGCCGCTGGATGTTCGTTATTCATCTCCTGCGTAAATTCCCAAACATCGCCGTGACCGTTAGCTTTCGTTATCAGTTTAAACTTCGGTTTAGCGATTAGATAAATAACTTCATAGGTCGGCAGAAAATATCCGGAATTAAAGTTGAAACCGCCCTTTCTTTTCCAAATAATAACTTGCCGAACGGGAAAACCACTCACAATATCCTGACGATCTTGCAATAATCCTCCCTGTACACGCCATTTATGATTATAAAAAATTGCTCCATCTTCAGATATAACTCTCATCATTTCATTCAGACAATCTCTTTGCCACTTCACATACTCGTCATGAGGCATGCAATCACCGTGGTGCGAATAGCCTTTTTGCAAAGCAGCGTTTGCCCATTTACCGCCACGACCATCTTTCATTCCATTGCCGGTAGAATTCTTGAGATTATATGGCGGTGAAGTAACAACCAGATGAACTGACTCATCTGGAATATTTTTCATTACATCAACAGCGCTACCACAAACAATCTGATTGAGAAATTTGGATACAAAAAGAGAGGGTGATTTTCTTTTAGCAAAAGGCGTTTTTTTAGTTAAAGCAGTCATATTTATATTATACCAGTGGACCCTATCGGATTCGAACCGATGACCTCCACATTGCAAATGTGGCGCTCTACCAACTAAGCTAAGGGCCCAAAACACTACTCCGCCAGCTTATCAAGCTTTGCGGCTAAGTCAAAATCCTTACTGGTCAGGCTGTTCGTCTCGTGAGTGCTAAGACTTAGCGTCACTTGATTATAAGAAATCGTGATATCTGGATGATGTTGTTCTGCTTCGGCTAATTCACCTACTTTATTTACAAAATCCAGAGCCTGCTTAAAGTCAGCAAAACGGAAAGTGCGCGTGAGTTGCTGACCGTTATTTTCCCACTTCATGTTTATTGAGCGCTAAGTTAACGAGATGATTAAGAAAGTCCGGATAACTGCAACCCACGGCTTGCAGAGCTTTGGGCAAGAGCGACTCGCTGGTGAGGCCGGGCAAACTGTTCGTCTCTAGCAAATAAATTCCGCGCGGTGATAAGATAAAATCTGAGCGCGAATAATGTCTAAGTCCCAAAGCCTGATGCGCCAGCACGGCTAATTTCTCTAATTCTTGTTTCTCCTGATTAGTAAAGACGCCGGGGCAGATTTCTTCTGTCTGGCCATTATATTTATCCGCGTAAGTCCAGATATCTTGATTGCCCGGCCGGCGGATCTCAATCGGTGGTAGCGCGTAACTGGCCTGATCGCGGAAGTGGTCCAGCACACCCACAGTTGCCTCTTTGCCCTTAATATATTCTTCCACCAAAACTTTGTCAGAAAATTTAAAGCACTCGGCAATCGCCTGCTTGAGATCATCAAAATTCTTGGCTAATAACAAACCAACGGACGAGCCACGATCCGCCGGTTTGACAATCCACGGTGGCGGCACAGTGCGGAAGACTTCGCGCGCCGCGCTGTCTATTAAATCTACTAATTCCGCTTCGCTATTTTTCTCCACCAATTTGCCCACCGGCACGCGCAGGCCAGCGCGACGGAAGGCGCCCTTCGCCAATTCTTTGTTCATGCCCAGAGCCGAAGCAAAAGTGCCAGAGCCAGTGTAGGGCAGGCCTGCTTGTTCGAGAACTCTCTGCACTTGACCATCCTCACCATATTCGCCATGCATGGCATTGAAGGCGACATCGGCATATTTACCCAGCTCCAGCGGCTCAATCTGCACGCCACGATGGTGCCACGCGCCGTTTTTATCAATCAAAATATCCACGCCGTGGTAATGCTCCGGCAAGTGCTTAAGCACGCTCTCGCCCGTCTGGAGCGAGACCGGATACTCATGCCCGGGTCCACCACGCAAGACTGCTACTCTAATTTTACTCATTTCTACGCCGGTTTGATCGCCGCCAATTGCTCTTTGACTTTGTCGAGCAAGTCATCAAGGGTAAAGTTAGACTTGACCAAAAAATTAGCCGCACCAAGATACTGCGCTCTCTCAATATCTTCTTTTTGACCAAGATTAGAAAATACAATAATCGGCACGGCCTTGAGACTTTCTTCGGCTTTGATTTTTTCCAAAACTTCGAAGCCGTCTAGCCCCGGCAAGATCAAGTCCAGCACAATCACGTCCGGCTTCACTTCCTTAGCCACGGCCACGGCGGTCTCGCCATCCACCGCCACTTGCACGCCTAGACCTTCTTTGTCCAGCCGCTTGGCGGCCAGCGAACGGAGAAATTCGTCATCCTCGACGATCAAGACTGTCTGTTTTTTGTTCGGCTCCATTTTTTGTTTTTTTATTTAAAACTGGTGTTAATTTTCATTATAACTTAGCTCTGATTTATCTGCAACGGCGCTTGCTGCAATGGCAAAGTGAGATGGAAAGTTGTGCCTTCGTTCTCTTTGCTCTCAAACCAGATCTCGCCCTGATGATTATCCACAATATCCTTAACTATCGCCAAGCCCAAGCCATTGCCATCTGTTACCAGCTTAACCGCATTAGATGACCGGAAGAAGCGCTGGAAAATCTTGGTCTGCTCGCCGGACGGGATGCCAATGCCCGTGTCGCTGACTGTCACTTCTGCCACACTTCTCGCGCTGTTCAGTTTAGCATCGGATAAAGTAACTGTCACTCGGCCACCCAATTTAGTATATTTCACCGCATTATCGAGCAAATTCTCAAACACCACGTGCAACCTTTTGGGATCAACTTGCGCGACTAAACTAGTATTTGGCTTATTGAAAATCAATTCAATATTTCTCGCCTTAACTTGATTCGCAAATAAAAACAACACACTGTTGATCAGTTCGGCTAAGTCCACATTCGCAAAATTATAATTTGCCCGCGTGTCTTTGCCTTCTTGGATCGAGTCTATTTTCAACAGCTCGTTTACTATTTCTATCGCTCTGTCTGTACTCTCATAACCTTTCTGCGCAAACATTTTCTGCTCGTCTGTCACCGGCCCCAGTTCGCCCTTCGCCAGCATATCGAATGTCCACTTAATCGCCGAGAGTGGCGTGCGCAATTGGTGAGTAGTCACCGAGACAAACTCAAACTTGGCTGTATCTAATTTATCTAAGCGTTTATTAGCGAGATTTAGCGCCAACTCCTTTGCTTGTATCTCGCGCTGTTTGGCCTCCACCGCTTTGGTCACTTCATCGGCCGGGACCATGCCCTCTTGCGGCAAACCCAGTTGCGCGATTTGTAATAACTTTTTTACTTTCTGATGTTCGCCGTACCAGAGAAAAATAAACGGGTGAAAAATAATCACCACCGCGGCCAAGAGCAAGACCATTGGCAAATCCATGATAGAAATATTATAGCAAACTATCTTGGCATAAAAAAATACCCTCAAAACAGCGCTTTTCTTCTCTTCTTCCGATGATACGCAATCGCAAACCTGTGTGCTTCGTGGTTTATTTTAATAATCACTTTTTCTTGCTCTCGAGCGCTAATTTTGTCTCCTAAAATTTCCCGCGCTTTATGTCTCTCATCTTTCACGACAGAAACTAGCTTAATATTCTGCAAATTATTTTCTTGTAAAACTTTTTTCGCCAGATTTAATTGCGTTTTACCACCGTCTATTACTAGCAAATCTGGCAAACGCCATTCGGGATGATTAAACCTTCTTTCTAGAATTTCGCGCAAGCCGGCAAGATCGTCACCAGGCTTAGCCTCACGCAATTTAAATTTGCGATACTGATTGGGATTAAATTCACCATTCTCGAGCACCACCATCACGCCAACGGCACTCTGACCAGCGAGATGAGCGACATCATAAGCTTCTAGTCTGAACTTCTTCTGACTATTATTTTGATCAGCGAGATTTATATTTTCTGATTTGATCAAAGCGACGTCTTGAATATGTTGCAGTGCGAAGAGGCGTTTTTTTACTAATTCAGCTTGTTCAAATTTCTGGGTCTGCGCTAAATCTTTCATCTCTTGTTGCAGATTTTTCAGCAAACTTTTCTTCTTGCCAGCAAAAAATAATTTGAGTTGTTTAATTATTTTCTGATAATCTGGCTGACTGATTGCGCCATTACAAACACCCGCGCACAAACCAATCTGATAGTTAAAACAAGCTTTGCCTCCGCCAGCTGGCGGATTCGGTTTACACTTGTCCCGAAACGGGAAAATTTTCCGGATTAATTTCATGGCTGTTCTGATTTCACTAGAATGCGGAAACGGGCCGAAGATTTTACTATTTTTATATTCTGTTTTCACCAGATCTTTTCCTCTAACCAATAACACTCTAGAGTATTTTTCTTTCGTTATGACAACAAAATAAAAACTAGAATCATCCTTCTCTTTCGCATTATATTTCGGCTGATATTTTTTAATTAAACTCGCTTCGAGAATCAGCGCTTCAAGAACTGAATCCGTCTTCCGATAAGCCACACGCGTGGCCTCTTGCATCATCTTCACCAGCCACTCGCCACGCGTCGCGTGCAAGTCTTTGCCAGAATAACTTTTCACTCTATTTCTCAGATCTGTCGCTTTGCCAATATAGAGAATTTCCCGAGCATGTTTAAACAAGTACACGCCAGGTGTATTTGGTAGCAGTTTGAGTTGTCCACTTTTGATCATTTGACTGGTTTATCTAGCTAGGAATATAATTAACTTGGCCTCGATATTTGTCCTTAGTTCTCTCTCCTCCTCTGGAAAGCGCCGGATTTCACCCTTGTGGTGGAGCCCGACGCTTTCTTTTTTTCTCTCTAAATTCAAGTTCCTACTTTTCTAAAACTCTTTTCAAGTACTTAGCCGTGTGCGAGCTGGCAATTTTCGCGACTTGTTCTGGCGTACCTTTCGCTACCAGCTTACCACCGCCAGCGCCACCGTCTGGACCGAGATCAATCACATAATCAGCATTCTTAACGATTTCCAGATTATGCTCAATCACGAGAACAGTATTGCCTTTGCCAACTAGCTTGTGCAAAATCTCTATTAGTTTTTTCACATCCTCGTAATGTAGACCAACTGTCGGCTCGTCGAGAATATAGAAAGTGCGCTCGGTATGTGGCCGGTAAAGTTCGGACGAAATTTTCACGCGTTGCGCTTCACCGCCGGATAAAGTTGTCGCAGATTGCCCTAGTTCGAGATAATCTAGACCTACTTCGTGAAGCATACTTAATCTGTCAGAAATCGCCGGAATATCTTGGAAGAACTTAAGCGCTTCTTCTACGGTCATTTCTAAAACCTGAAAAATATTTTTATTTTTGTATTTCACTCCCAGCGTTTCTTTATCAAATCTCTGACCGCGGCACACGTCGCATTCCACATAGACAGTCGGCAAGAAGTGCATCTCTACAGCGATAGTGCCATTGCCCTGGCAGGCCTCGCAACGTCCGCCCGGCACGTTGAAGGAGAACCGGTTTGGCTTCCAGCCCTTCACTTTCGCACCTTCCGTTTCAGCAAATAACTGTCTGATAAAAGTGAAAGCGCCAGTGTACGTGGCTGGATTCGATCTGGGTGTTCGCCCGATTGGCGACTGGTCAATCAAAACCGTCCGGCCGAAATATTCTGTGCCAGTGAAGCTCTCACAGTTGAAAGTCTGCGCGCTTCTAAACTGCCGGTCTAATCTGGCTTGCAAGTTTTTATAAATAATCTCGTAAACAAAAGACGATTTACCAGAGCCGGAAACGCCCGTCACCGCGACGAGTTTGCCCAGTGGCACGTCCACATTGAGATTTTTAATATTAAATACATTGCCACCTCTGATCTGCAAAGCGCCTTTGTTCTCACTTCGCCGAGCTTCTGGCTGGGGAATTTTCGCATCACCGCGCAAGTAATCAACTGTCAGTGAGTTGTAATTATTCTTCTTGCTCGTTAGCAACTTCTCTGTCTCATCAGCGACCACGATATGCCCGCCGTGAATCCCCGCGCCCGGGCCAATGTCGACAAGAAAATCAGAAGCGAAGATCGTATCTTCGTCATGTTCCACGACAATAATTGTGTTGCCGAGATCGCGCAAGTTCTCTAAAGTCTTGATTAATCTGTCATTATCGCGCGAGTGCAAGCCAATTGTGGGTTCGTCTAAAACGTATAAAGCACCAACAAGACGCGAGCCAAGCTGACTGGCTAATCTGATTCTCTGTGACTCGCCACCAGAGAGAGTGTTAGCGCGTCGATCGAGAGTTAAATAATCTAGACCAACGTCGAGCAAGAACTTTAATCTGGCTTCAATCTCTTTCAGCACTACTTTCGCAATTTCCCGTTCTTGTGATGTTAACTTAATTTTCTCAAAAAACTTGAACGCCTCAGCGATAGACAGATTAGCGACTTCCACAATATTTTTACCGGCCAGTCTCACGTGTAGCGCCTCTTTCCGCAATCTCGCGCCGGCGCAATCGTCACAAGCATCGTCGCCAAAGAGGTGCTTCGTGCCGAGGCCATTACAAGTCGCACAAGCGCCGTATGGCGAGTTGAAAGAGAATAATCTTGGCTCGACTTCGGGATAAGAGAAGCCGTCGTAGGCGCAAGCGAATCTGGCTGATAAAATTGTTGAATCTTCTTTGTTTAATAAAATCCGCACCAAGCCTTCCGCTTCGCCGAGCGCGCGCTCCACCGCTTCGCTCAAGCGTTCATTGGCGCTATCGTGCAGAGCTTGCGACACACTTTCAGCGATTTTTTTATTATTTTTAGTCTTCGCCTGATTGCGGAAGTCGTCGAGATTTATTTCATCAATCAGCACATCAATTTCGTGCTTTTTATTTTTGTCCAGAATAATCTTCTCGCGCAGTTTCTTCCGCTCGCCATTCACCAGCACTTCCGTATAACCACGTTCTAATAAATCGTACAAAAGTTGGTAATATTCACCTTTCCGGCCACGGACGACTGGCGCATAGACGCGCACACCACCTTTCGCCATTTTTGCTTTAGCAATTTTCTCTCTCACCAGAGCTACAATCTCCGCTGGCGCCAATTTCTGAATTTCGCGATTGCAGATTAAACAATGTGGCTTGCCCACCCGCGCGTACAAAACTCTTAAATAATCATAAATTTCCGTAATAGTCGCGACGGTTGATCTGGGATTTGACGATCTGGTTTTCTGATCTATCGAGATAGCCGGCGAGAGACCAGTAATTTCGTCCACATCCGGCTTCTGCATCTGGTGCAGAAACTGCCGCGCATAAGCACTCAAACTCTCAACATAGCGCCTCTGCCCTTCGGCAAAAATCGTGTCAAAAGCGAGACTAGACTTGCCCGAGCCAGACAAACCGGTAAACGCAATCAATTTATTGCGCGGAATTTCCACCGTCACATTTTTCAGGTTGTGAGTTCTGGCGCCTTTGACGATAATTTTGTCTTGACTCATGAAAATTTAGAAATTTAGTGAGGTGGTGTATTATAGCACGTTTTTCGCAAAGAAAAAAGGCTCTGCATTTCTGCAAAGCCCTTTTGGACAAGGTTATGGTACTTGTCTCACTGACCCTGGTCACCTGGATACATCGGCGCACCTCGTCCCGGCCTACCTGATAGATGACCATTGTTGCAGAGTCCCGCGAATTCCCGGATCTCCTCCGGAGAGGCGTCACCCATGGCCGACAGGAATGCGCGAAGACGATCTTCCGGCCTATCCGGATTCTTCGGCGCCCAGTCACTAATAGTCCCGTCAGCCCTCAGGTAGGAGGCGAAGAAACTGAGGTCCCAGGGGTTAGCACCCGACGCCAGATACCGACTGGAAAGCTGTGTATATCGATTGTCCGTCATCTTACTACTCCTCTGGTCAAAATGGGGTTATTTTTGTCAAAGTGCTACCAAGCACCTTCCACTCCTAAGTATAGCATAAGTGGCATATACTTGTCAAGTGTTTTTATAAGATGGCAGTTTTTGACGCCAGGAAAGCCTTATTCTTAGCCAGATTTTGGGGGTGGGGTAAAATTGACCTTATTTTAAGCCATTTTTTAGCCTATTTCTAGGGCTTGGTTGAGCCAGATTTTGGCAACTTTATTTTTTCCTCTTTTTATCAACCTGATCGCCAGCTAAAGCACGAATTTCGTCTCTCAGTAGTGCCGCGGTTTCGAAGTCCAGATTTTTTACCGATTCAGACATTTGTTTTTCTTTGTCAGCAATTAATTGTTTGAGATTGTCGCCGTAACGCGCGCGATCTAGCGCCACAAGTTGCCCCACCGCGCGATCATGTTCATTCTGCAAGCTCGCTGTAATGTCAGAGATTTTCTTGATGATAGTCTGCGGCGTGATTTTGTGTTTTTTATTATATTCGATCTGGATTGCCCGGCGACGGTTTGTTTCTTTGATTGCGCTCGCCATGGAATTGGTAATGTGATCAGCGTAGAGAATCACCCGGCCTTCCACATTCCGCGCTGCGCGACCAATGGTCTGGATGAGAGAAACTTCCGAACGCAAGAAGCCTTCTTTATCCGCGTCTAAGATTCCGATTAGCGAAACTTCCGGCAAATCCAAACCTTCGCGCAATAAGTTCACACCGACCAGAACATCAAATTCTCCCCTTCTGAAGTCAGTGAGAATCTTGATGCGTTCTAGAGTTTTGATCTCACTGTGCAGATATTCTGCTTTCATCCCGCCTTGTTTGAGATAATCGCTAAGATCTTCCGCCATCTTCTTGGTCAGCGTCGTGGCAATCGCGCGATAACCTTTCTTAATTTCTTTTTCTGCTTCTTGCACGAAGTCTTTGATCTGGCCCAAATATTTCTGATTTGAGATGATTGGCTTCACCGTCAATTCCGGATCAATCAAACCAGTTGGCCTGATAATTTGCTCGACAATATTTCCGGCTCCACTCACCTCTTTCTCATAATCGCTCGGCGTGGCGCTGGTATAGATCACTTGTCCCACGCGCTCAGTGAACTCAGCAAACTTCAACGGCCGATTATCTTTCGCGCTTGGAAGCCTAAAGCCATATTCTACTAAATTCTGTTTGCGACTCGCGTCACCGGCGTACATTCCGCCGATCTGTGGAATCGTCACGTGACTCTCGTCAATAATTGTGAGAAAATCAGGCTTATCGTCTGCTGTTCTGGGAAAGTAAGAAAGAAGCGTATCCGGTGGTTCGCCAGACTGGCGGGCAGACAAGTGTCGCGAATAATTCTCGATGCCATTGCAGTATCCCACTTCGCGAATCATCGCCAAGTCATAATTCGTTCTTCTTCTTAATCTCTCAGCCTCAAGCATCTTGCCGTCTTTTTCTAATTCTTTTAATCTCACGCTTAATTCAGCTTTGATTGCCTTGAAAGCTTTGTCCCGCGCCGCCTCACTCGTAATAAAGTGCTTAGCCGGAAAGAGATAAATCACATTTGGCGTTTCCAGAACTGTGCGCGAAATATTATCTATCTTTTTAATTTCTATAATCCTGTCCTCATCCAGAATAATATTAAAAATTTCTTTCGCGCCTGGCGGAATCACTTCGACTGAGTTGCCGATCGCCCTAAACACACTAGACTGCAAATCCGCATTACTGCGCTGATAATGAATCTTGATTAATTTTTTTAATAATTCCGTTCGCGTCATTTTCTGCCCCACAAATAATTTCAAATTTTCTTCTTCATATTCTTTCGGCGAACCAAGTCCATAAATACACGAAACACTCGCCACGATAATTACATCTTTTCTGGTCAATAAAGCCTGAGTAGAAGCATGTCTAAGCCGGTCAATTTCTTTATTAATCTGCGCGTCTTTCTCAATGTAAGTATCTGTCGCGGCGATATAAGCCTCCGGCTGATAAAAGTCATAATAAGACACGAAATAGTGCACGGCGTTATCCGGAAAAAAGTCCTGATACTCCTGCGCCAGTTGCGCGGCCAGCGTCTTATTATGCGCAATCACGAGCGTCGGCTTCTGCATTGCTTCGATCACATTCGCGGCGGTAAAAGTCTTGCCCGAGCCGGTGACGCCGAGCAGAGTCTGATGTCTCATGCCCTTCTCCAAACCCGCCACCAAGCTGGAGATCGCCTTGGGCTGGTCGCCCGCTGGCTGGAATTTAGAATTTAGCTTAAATTTACTCACGCCACCAATCTAGCACTAATTTTTAGAATTAGCGAAACCGCACCGGAATCTCGATTTGTTCATCACGCGCTGGATCACCAGACGGATTATCTTTTTGTAAAATCAATTTGCCAGTCGCCGTGGCTGGTGTGGGAAAAGCGAGTGTGACAGAAAAAGGCACAAAGTTTTCCGTCATCCACTCGCCTTGCGCTTGCGCGGGCATGACAGCTAATTCTTGACCATTTTCGTCCAACAATCTGACTGGAAAAGAAGCTTCGAAGTACCACGTCCCACGCGCCTCGCCGGTGACCGTGAGCGGACTCGAAACGATTTGATTAGACTTTGGATCAGTTAATTTGATTTTAGCGTTTTCTGGAGTAACTTTCTGATTGTAAATTACAGCAACAATAACTAGCGCTAAAATAATGAGAGATAAGACAACTTGATTTTTATTCATGCTCTAAATTTAACACCGATTGAAGATTTTGGGAAAAAGAAACCTCCGAGCGGTTAGGCTCGGAGGTGAACTCATGGGCACATGTTCAAAGTCCTTGGTTGCAGAAATTAGCTCTTGCTTTGGATTTGCTCCCGCAGAATTTCTACCTGAATCTTCCCGAGCTCGAGACCGTCAAAGGCTTCTTGCAGTGCAACCACATTTGAGAGTGAGGTCGCGGGGGTCGAGACAAACTTCAGAAGAAATGTCGCGGCCGGGCTCTTGCTAAGTTCAAAGATGCCCCAGCCACTCTGGTCGTGGCGGGGGTACTCCGCCCCAAGCACCTCCTTGAGAGAAGCGAATGTCATCTCAAGCGGTTGATGACAGCCACCCTGTTCGATAAGCTGCATTTCCCTCTCCGAGAGTTCGAAGCTGATTTCTGCATAGCCTTTCAGCAAGTAACACCCATTCTCCTTTCCTTTACCAAGGTTCTTACCACAAGAGATGCACCCGTGCTCCTCATCCATAAAGGGCCGGATGAGCTTGACCAGCTTGGCAATGCGCTCGATTTTCTCGGCGACCGGCAGGCTGGCAGGGAAACGGGATATGTGGAGATTCCGCACAAACTCGAGTGTCTTCCGCATGAGTGATTCACTGTGAGCAATGGTGGCCCACTCCTCACGACCAAAACCAGCCTTGCGACCCATTACCACCACTTCGTGCATGAGACCGAGATCTTTCCCAAATTCTTCTGCCATGACACAGACCTTTCTACTTTTGACGCACCCAAACCCGACCACAAGTCGAGCCCAGACACACCATTCGCACCATTATGACAAGGTGCTATTCCAACCCCCATTATACTCCTATCAAGTTTATTTGTCAAGTATTTTACACTGTTTTGTCAGAATATGGCTCTAGTTAGCCCCAGAACCTCCCCCAACCCCCTCCTTAACCAAGGAGGGGGTGCCCCGAGTGTTAACGAGAGGTGGGGAGGTTGTAATTTTTTAGAAAATTATCTCTAAACTCCGCAAATTTATCATCTAGAATAGACTGTCTAATCTTTTTAACTAAATTCACGGAAAAATACAGATTGTGGATAGTCGCGAGCGTGGCGCCGAGCATTTCTTTGCCCCGAAACAAGTGCGCCAGATAAGCGCGGGTGTAATTTTTACAGCTATAACACTCGCAGTCACTTTCTATTTTATTAAAGTCTGTTTGAAATTTAGCATTGAGAATATTAATTCGGCCAAACTTGGTTTGGAGCGTGCCATTCCGCGCCATGCGCGCCGGCGCGACGCAATCAAAGAGATCCACGCCGTTCTCGATGCCCATAAAGAGGTCTTCTGGCTCGCCGATGCCAAGCAAATGCCGGGGCTTTTCTTCTGGCAAAATTTCGTTAACCCACTTCACCGCTGTCTGCATATCCTCTTTCGCAAAGGAGCCACCAATGCCGAAGCCGTCGAATTCTTTGCCAGCTTCTGTTTTCATTTCTGAGATAACTCTAGCCGACTGCTTTCTTAGCGCTTCTTCTCGACCGCCTTGCACAATGCCGAAGAGCGCTTGAGTTTGGGAATTTTTCTGAGCGTGATGATAATCCAGACAACGCCGAGCCCAAGCATGCGTCCGGTCAAGAGCTTCAGCCTGATAGCGCAAGTCTTCCGCTGGCGAAGTACATTCGTCGAAGGCGAAGATAATATCCGCGCCCAGCTGATGCTGAATCTCAATCGATTTCTCCGGCGTAATATAGTGCAGTGAGCCATCGAGATGCGACTTGAACGAAACGCCGTCACTTCCCACTCTGGCCAATCTCGGAGCATCAGAGTCATCAAATCTTTCTGGAAGCATCAGCGCCGGATCGGTAATCTTCACCACTTTCGAGAGTTCCTTGCCATAAGCCGCGCCGAGTGAGAAAACTTGGAACCCGCCCGAGTCCGTCATCGTCGGACCGGACCAATTCATAAACTTTCCCAACCCTCCAGACTGCTCAACCAGCTCGGCGCCGGGTTGCAAGTACAGATGATAAGTATTGGCCAGCACCGCTTGCGCGCCAAGTGAGCTAATCTGTTCGGGAGTCAGGGATTTTACCGTCGCTTTCGTCCCCACCACAATAAAAGCTGGTGTTTCAATCTCGCCATGCGGCGTCTCTATTCTCCCGGCTCGCGCTAGCGTACCAGATAATTTCTTCTCAATCTTGAATTGCATTTTTTAAGCTAAAAGCTCACAGCTAATCTCCTAACAGCTACTATCTAATAAACCGGATTACAAGCTTTGCACACACCCAACTCTTCTAATTTGTCGAGATAATGAATCACCGTACTTACGAACTCCGCATGACTCCAGACCAGTGGCGAGACTGAGAGAGCTTGACCAGTCGCTGGATCAAGTTGTTCGGCCAGGAGACCAGCCGGGCTCGCATGCCGGACGACCCAGTCTAAGGTTTCTTTCACTACTTGCAAGTCAGCTTCACTCTTAGCCAGCTTAATCTGATATTGCGCTAGCCAGAGCGTGGTGACGAACCACGGATTGCCCGTCGCCAGATTGCTGGTCTTGTAATATTTATCATCCTGATAGCGCGCTACGCCACCAGTCGCCGTCTTGCAAGTTAGCGCGGTTTGAGTAACTTGGAAAGCGCGCGCCAATTTCTCATCGCCAATCGGCAAAATGCCGAAGATCATTGGCCCGTAGAAACTAGAAGCATCAATAATCTCTGACTTCTTCGCGCTAGTATCTTGACCAGCGCTAGCTAAATGCTGATAGAAACAGCCACGTTTATCATCATAAAGTTCGCGCATGATGGCGGTCTGGATCTCGCTCGCGGTTTTATCATAAATCCGCGCACTTTTCACTTTGCCGAGTAGCTCGGCAAAGTGGCTGGCGACCCGGAGCGCGCCAGCCACCGCGCTAGCGGTGAAAGTGCTCACGCCAAATTGCTCTTCCCACAAATTATAACTACCTTTCGGCAAACCGGTTTTCTCGTCGCGATAAGTAGCCATAAAGTCGGCCGTCTTTTTGATCAGCGAATTATAAATTTCCTCAATAAACTCAATATCTTTGGACACTTGATAGTATTGCCACAAACCGATCAAGACGAGCGCGGTTTCGTCTTCTTGAATTGGCAACTCTGGCTTGCCAGCACGCAACCACGGATGCCACGAACTGCCGAGCGATTTATCCGGACTGTACTTGTGCATAAAGTATTCTCCCTCGCCGAGCACGTCGTGACAGAAGGCGAAGAACCGCCGCGCCACGGTGAGATCACCGGCTCGCGCTAGCGCGATCGCCGAGACGGCGGCGTCGCGCGGCCACACATAATTGTAAGTATCTTTACCGTGTTGCAAGATCTGCGAATCGGAGGAAGCGATAATCCCACCCGCGCTGTCCGCATGCGCGCGGATAATAAAGAGCGAACACTGAAAAAGTTGCACGATACTCGCGTCTAAGCCATGAAAAGTCCAAGCCTGTCGCGTGACCCACGCCTTCCAAAAGTCGCGGGTCGTGGCCACCAAGTGACCGGCACCGTTCTCAATTACATAATTATTAAGCGCAATTACTTCGGTAATAGAGTGACCAACCGTGAGCCAATAATACAAGATTTTTTCTTCACCCGCTTGATAGCTATCAGTTAAACCAAGCGCCGAGTCCGCTCGGCCGTGCTCGATTGGATTCTGAGAAAGCTGGCCATCAAGTGCATCTACATGTGTGCCTTCTTTGCCCTCGCTACCAAAGACGCCGGTAGAATAATCATCAAAATCGTTTCCCTCTAGCTTGGCATTGATGAGAAAGGCGCGCTGATTGCGATAGTGGATGAGCGCGTGATTAGCCGGATCGAAGTAGGCCGTATGCGCCATGTGCGACTCATAAAGCTCGAACTGATGCGCAAAAAAGATTTTGATTTCTCTTGCTTGATTACTCAAATTTTTCACTACTACTTTCCGTACAAAAATATTTTTCTCGTTATAAACAACATCTGTAAAGATTAGCGAAATAGCCAAGCGCGCGTGAACAGCTGTAATTTTACTCACAAAAGTTTCTGGCTCATAGTTAACTTCCAACTGCCAACCAGCGTCGCTAGTCCAAGCCAGTTCGCCATCCACAAAAGCGCCAACGCGATGCACATATCGTCCACCCAGTTGATTCTCTAAACCAACATGCGGAAAATAGAAGTCGCGCACTTGAGCCCGCTCATCGAGGTTGACGAGAATCTGCCCATTCCCCAAAACCAGCGCTCTAGACATTGGCAGGATTGTTAATTCTTAGTTCTAAATCTTTCACAGCATTCATGTAAGAAATAAAAGCCTCGTATGGCGACTCGTAAGGCGAGAAATATTTGTGCACATCGCCATCGTGCCACCACTTGGTACACATATAGTATAAATGGTCTGATGTTAATAATCTACGCCAGTTGTTAATTAAATTCTGATCTTTAGTCTTCAGAATATTCTTCTCCAGACTGTAAATTTTCCGCGCTGCGTCTTGTTGCATTGGGTTAGAAAGCCACGCTGATAGATCGCGCTCGGTGTCAGCCCAAGAATAGAATTCCGGCGCATCTATTTCATCTCTTGGCTGATATTTCTGAATCGCCTCTGAAACGGTGACGAAATTATTATCTGAATTTTTCAGAATCTCTGTTGGTAAAGCGCGGAGAAAATCAAAAATCCCCGTGTCCGCCCACTGATGTTCGCCAAATGTTTCGTAATCCATGAAGAGGTTCACCACTTCGCCAGAGCCGTTTAAGGCGCTGACCCAACTGGCAAATTTCTCGGCACCCAGCGGCCACTCGCTCCAATCTTTGCTAGAAAATCGGAAGGCAATATCGTCAGATAGTTTATAATTCTTGAGCAATAAACCCGTATTTTTCAGACCTTTTGGCCGATAAACAAAATTCGGACTACGCCAACCCAAGATGTGATCTGCGCCCTCGGCGAGAATTCCGCGAAAACCCAGTCCAGCAACCTCGTTTGCTAAATTGTTATTGTAAATTAATTCGGTATGCCGAAAAATTTCTGGTTCAACATTAAATAAATCTATTATTTTCTTTCTATGCAATCTAACTTGTTTTCTAAATTCTGTGGGCGAGTATAAATAAGCCAGTGAGTGATGATAAGTTTCGCTCAACAGTTCCACTCTCCCCGTCTGCACTAACTTCTGAAAAGACTCCAGCACCGCTGGCGCATACATTTCCATCTGTTCCAGCGCCACGCCAGAAATAGAGAAACTGACTCTAAATTCTGGATGTTTCTCTAATAATTCTAATAAAACTTGATTCGTCGGCAAGTAACACTTCTCGGCCACTTTCTTAAATATCTTCTCATTATTAGTTTTCTCTTCTGAATTGTCGTTGAAATAATTGGCATCCTGACCAATATCAAAAACGCGATATTTCTTCACCCTGTGTGGCTGATGGACTTGGAAGTAAAAACAGACTGAGGGCATGAGCTAATTTTAACACAAAATAAAACGCCCCGTTCTGATGTTCAGCGTCAGAACGGGGCGAATACAATTTGGGTTTAAGCGTGAGCTGGGTCCACACGCGGTGGCGGATGCAGAACGGGAAACCGACTTTCTCGCCAACGACGGTACACGCCATAAGCAGTAAAGAGGAAAAAATAGGCTTGAGCAACAATGGTTCCCCAAGAGGCATTCATGTAAGCTTCCCAGATTGTTCCAGCTTGTCCCGCAAACATGGAGAAACTGAAGATCATAAACTGTCGGTGAGACAATTTGCCGCCCTTACACGTAAACCACGCCCAACCGATCATCTGGCAGCCCATCAGTGACCAGACCAAAATCTGCCAAGCAGCCATCGCCGACTCCCTTCTAGCCCTAGTAAAGAGCAAAAATAGTTAAAACAGCCAAACTAAGTATAGCACACTTGTTTGTAAACAGCAAGGCACTTCTCGGCGGCCTTGGCCCAAGTCACGCCTTTCACTTCTTCACGACCGTAATCTGCTAAAGTCTTCTGTAAACTATCGTGTTTCAGCACGGCCAGAATTTGATTAGTCATTTCGTCAACGTCCCAGAAATCAACTTTCAGCGCGTGGGACAAAACTTCCGCGACGCCAGACTGTTTGGAAACGAGAACCGGCGTGCCGTTCGCGAGCGACTCGAGTGGCGTGATGCCAAACGGCTCAGAAACCGATGGCAAAATATAGAGATCAGCGGCTTGGTAAACTTGCGCCAGTTCAGCGCCACGCAAGAAACCGGGAAAGAAAAACCGGTCAGAAATCCGCAACTCTGCGGCTAATTTCATAACTTGCGGCAACATATCGCCCGTGCCAACCATTACAAAGTAAGTTTGAGGCGCATATTCTAAGACTCGCTTGGCCAACTGCACGAAGTAATCTGGACCTTTCTGCAAAGTAATCCGGCCGACAAAAAGCACGATTTTATTACCAGATTTTTTTAAGGCTTCTAATGTCCCGGGCAAAACAGTATATTCTTCTGCTCGCACACCATTGTGCACCACTTTTATTTTCTCACTCGCAATGCCGTAATGTTTCACCAACAACTTTTTTGTCCAATCCGAAACCGCAATAATCTGATCAGCGAGAGCCATCCCCCTTTTCTCTATCTCATACACTTGCTGATTAACCGTGCCGCCGCCGCGGTCAAACTCTGTAGCATGCACATGCACCACCAGCGGCTTGCCACTCACCTCGCGCGCCACCAAGCCAGCCGGGAAAGCTAACCAATCATGCGCGTGAATCACATCAAAGTTTCCGCTTTCTTGCTTCACGAGCTTCCTCACTCTTCTCGCATACAGTTTCACTTCATCAAGCAAACTTAGACCGGCAAATTTTTCACTCACACCAGTGCCAGTCTTATAAGCCGCAAAAATAATTTTCTCATCTCCAACCAAGGCCGCCGGCCCCGCGAAGATTATCTTGAAAACATCAGAAGTGATTGGCAACTTCTTCGGCAAGACGAAAATCGTCTCCACTTCCTCATCAGCTAGCGCTAGCGCGAGACCCTCACAAGCCGTGCCCAAACCACCACTATTGTATGGCGGTAATTCCCAGCCCAACATCAAAACACGCGGAGTCATAACTCCCACTCATTATACAATATAAAATACTAGTGACTAATTTTAGAAACTAATTAGCGCGCAACGGTTGAGGTTTCGAGATAACTAGTCTGTAATTTAGAAGTAAAAATCTGCTGATTGAGAAAGATAATACCAGACAAGACCAGAATCAAGAGTAGAGCATTGGTGATGATATGCGGATGTTGGATCCTGATCTTGATGAACAAATTAAGAATAAAGGCGAGCAGGACAAGACCAAGCAGAGCAAAATAAACTTTGCTCGAGAGTGTGTGCAGGCGCGTAGCCATCACTTGCCAATAAGAGAGTTTGGTGGCCGCTGCCGCCGCGCCAAGCACCTGGTTGAGGCGCGGCTGGGCCGCCGAGACGGCGGCGAGGCCTCCGCCCAGAGCGGAGGCCGGGCGGCCAAAAAACTGGACCACAAAGAGCGTGGCTCGGCCCTGATAAGTGCCAGCCGCCACGCCAATGCCGATCTCGGTAAAGGTCTTGTGGATTAGATTAGCCTGATGCGTCGGCGAATTCTGCCAAGCTTGCACCACATCACGAGAGTCGAAGAAGTTGACGGCCAAATTCTCACCGGCATAGCTGTAGTCATAGCCCACGCGATTGAGCCAGAGCCACGGCGGATTACCCTCCGGACTCGCGTGTGAGAAGTAAGCTCGCCGCGCCATGTCTTCGGCCTTAAGCTGGGCCGCTTGCGCGAGCAAGAGATTAGACGCGAGTATCGGCACTTGCGCTTGCAGGCGCGCTTCGTTGGTAAGCGAGACTAGCGCCTCGGGCAAGACAGCGGCCAAGAAGCCATTGCGCGGCAAGACGAAGAACGACGGGATGATCACGCTCGCCTCTACTAAGATTACCAACAAGAGCAAGAGCGCCACCGAACCCTCACGCAAGAAGTGCGGCTGATGCTCATTATGCTCGCCGGGAATAAAGTATTTCTTGAGACGATCGCGCCAGTTCATGATTGTGGTAGTTATTCTAACACAGAACCATCTCGCCCAATCAACCTCGAAATTTAAGCGTTAATGTTAGTTAGTCGCGAGACGAAGTTTGAGCGAGTTGAGGAAGTTCAGGATCTGGACGTGGTTGTTTGGCTTAACCGTCATCACGCCGAGCACTTTGCCTTTATTAGCCAACATCCGCGTGAGCAAGTTAATAAATTTCAAGAGTTCTGGATTGCTGATCGTAGAAGCGCCAAGCACTTGACCGGTTGGTGGGATATTACCGATGAAACCGCCGCCACCCGATGTGCCACCGCCAGGATTATTTGCGGGAGGAGGAACTGGGGCAACAGGAACCGTTGTGTCATAGAGGGTCGTCGCATCAGGATCAATTGGCGGAACCTCCACATTTCCAGCTTCATCGATAGTGATCGTGTAGAAATCGTAAGTGCCATCGCCATCAACTGGTACAAAATCAAAGTAAGCAGTATCGTCGCTAACATCCGAAAGATGGGATAACCCACTGTCCACCCATCCACCACCATTGTGGCGATAAAATAGTTGAGTCCCCGCAACTCCAGAGGCTTCACCAAGTCCATCGGTGAAATCAATGACAACACGAATTGGTGAAACACTAGCATTTGTCGGAGAAAACGCAGAACTCATGGGCGCAGTTGTATCTACGACAGTAGAAAACTCTGGAGCAGAAGCATCTGTCGGGATATTTTCGTGATTCCCCGCTTCGTCGAAAGCAACAGCAATAAACTGATAAGAACCATCACCATCTGGAGAAACAAATTCCAATGGATCACCAAAGGAAGAAGTGGGCCATTTAGTATAAGGAACAGCACTATTGTGTCGATAATACAAATCCACACCAACCCCAGAACCATTATCCACTAATGGCAACAAGGTAAACGGAACTAAGAAAGTACTGTTGTTATAATACTGAGACAGACTCGAAACTGCCGCTTCTGGTACTGTCTTGTCAATAAAGAAGGCTGGTAGACCTAAATTACAGTGCCCGTCATTGGTGTCAAATGAAAACGATGGATTAAACTGACCATCTTCCGTTAATTCGATAGGAGACGGAAAATTAGGAATAACACTGGTGTCACCAGACAATGAAATACTAGCATCAGTAGTAAACCAACCAAGAATGGATTGTGGAACGCTCTGGTCATTGCCGATGGTTCCAATCACATCATAACTAAGAGCACCCGGAGTTGTCCCCGTGCAAGAAACTTGTGCGGGAGTAAACTCATCAGCCAAAACTGGCGCAGAAAAGTACAGTTTGGGTTTGAAAAATATGAGTGATGCGATTGCTCTGCGCAATAAATTAATCGACAGTTGCGAGCAGGCGGCGCAAACCGATGATGTTGAGACCAGAAAAAAATTACTGACCGCTGTCGTCGTGGGCGGTGGCGCTACGGGTGTGGAACTGGCCGCGGAGATTGTGGAGTTCTGGCAAGAAAATCTGGAGAATTATTACCAGGATACTAGAATCAAAAAGGTTGAAGTGCGCGTCTTGCTCGTCGCGAGCAGTGCGGAACTCTTGCCCCAATTCCCGCCGCAATTACGCCAAATCGCATACGAGACGCTGACGGAAAAAGGTGTGAAAATTAAAACTAATGCGAGTGTGACGGAAGTCACGGCAGAATCTGTAAAATTGGCCGATGGCAAAATTATCGCTGCGCAAACGGTGATCTGGGTCGCTGGTGTGAAAGCGAAAAATCTCACTTTCGCCGGTTCACAAATTGCCGAAACCGCACCCAATGGCCGGCTCAATCTCGACCCGTATCTGCGCTTGCTGGGACAAGAGAATGTCTACGCGCTCGGCGACATGGCCGGCACCTCACCGATGCTAGCACAAGTGGCCGTCCAGCAAGCCAAGACCGTGGCGCGCAATATCGCTGCCAGCTTGAGTCACAAGCCGCTCCAGATTTTTAAATATCGCCAAAAAGGCTTACTCGTCTCGCTGGGCCAGTGGCAGGCCGCGGGAGAAATTTGGGGTCTCACGCTCCATGGCCGGGCCATGTGGTGGCTGTGGCGGACGATTTACCTCTTCAACTTTCTCTCTTGGCGCAAACGCTTCCGCATCGCTGCCGAGTGGACGATCAATTTGTTCTACCCGCGCGACATTACGAGATTGTAAAAATAGTAAAAATAATCTGTGTCAAATTCTAAAAAGTTTCTAATCTGGGGTGTCATTATTCTAGCCGTCATATTTTTACTTTATTTACTAGTTCAACAATTTTCCCAGCCAGAGATCAAAAACCGCGATTCGCGGGGCACGAGCATCGTCGCTTTTGGCGATAGCTTGGTGCAAGGCGTGGGCGCCAGCGCTGGTCATGATTTTGTCTCGCTCCTTTCGACAAAAATTAAACAGCCAATTATCAATCTCGGAGTGAGTGGCAATACCACTGCCGATGGCTTGGCCAGAATCAATCAAGTTCTAGAAGCCAAACCAAAACTAGTCATTCTACTCCTCGGAGGCAATGACTATCTCAAGCGCTTGCCAGCGAGCCAGACTTTCCAAAATTTAGAGCAAATTGTGAACCAGATTCAGCAAGCAGGCGCGATGGTGCTCTTGCTGGGCATCCGTGGTGGCCTGCTCACCGATAATTACGACGACGAATTTGCCGCGCTCGCGCGCAGTCAGCAAACCGCTTTTGTTCCTAATGTTCTCGACGGTTTGCTTGGCGATGACCGCTACATATCCGACACCATCCACCCCAACAACGCCGGCTATCAGAAAATTGCTGACAAAATAGAGCCAGTGTTAAAAGATTTATTAGAGTAACTTCCCTTTCTTCCTCTTCTTCTTTTCTCGATTTTTATTAATCAAGTAAGACTGCTCAGCGAGACGAGTAAGCTCTTCCGGATTCTCTAGCATCTCCGCCGGCACTTTCCAATAACTCATCATCACCTTCTTCCCACCTTTGGCTTCATAGACAAACGGCGCACTCCCCAGTTTCTCATATTCCGCCTTATTACCCTCATCCACTTTCAAGTACAGCTCACCGTCCACAATAATTCCAAAAATCACGCCGGCCTTATACACGCCATAACCACCAAACATCGCCCGCGCTGTCACGCCAGTTAGACCAGCCAGCAAATCTCCTGTCACATATTCCGCGAATTCTCGGGAAGAGGGCATGGGATTAATTGTAGCGTCTAATTAGTTCTTATTCTCTTGTCTTTCAATAAGGCAAGGACTAAACTGCTCCTAATTGCCAAGGCATTCTCTACAAAGATAGAGCGACTTCCGTTTGTACTAACTCTAGGGTTGGTAACTGATCCCTGTATTCCAAACACCGTTCCGTTCGTATCAAAAACCGGGCCACCGCTCATCCCAAATAGACCGATGTCTCTAACCAAGAAACCGTCATGGTTGCGGATAATTCCCTGTCCGTTGTTTGAGGCTAGGCTCATGTAGTCAAGAACAAAAGACGGCTGAAAATATCTCCGGACTCCACCCAATTCTAGCCCACCTTGTGGATTATTGGATATGGTCGCTAGTGGGTAGCCAGCAATACAGATTGTTTTCCCAATATTTGGTAACCCCTTCGACAAATTAAGATGTTCTGGTGACTTAATTTTTACCCTACCGACAAAAATATCGTTTTGCTCGTCGCGGGAAATTTCTTCTATTACCAGCGGCGGGTCTTGTAATTTATTCGGCAAGTAACCAAAGAATAAAAACTGAGTATCTGGTATTCTATTATCAAAAACATGGGCAACAGATATAAAATTACCATTTGAACTTACAAAAAAACCCGTCCCGACAACAGAAACCCGCGACTGTGTCGCTGACAGTTTGTCTAAACGGAAAATGGGAAACATTGTTTTTTCAATTCTTTTTATTGCGTATACGAACATGAGTGTGGATAACTTGATTTGTGGACTTTCTATTTACTTTCTATAATATCATATATGCTCACAAAAAGGCAAGCACAGGTCCTAGATTTCATAAAAACCTACAGGGCAAAAATGGGCTATGCTCCCTCACTCGAAGATATCAAGCGAAAACTCAAGTTTGCCTCTGTTTCGACTGCCCATTTCCACATTTCAAAACTGCGTGATTTGGGCTATTTATCAAAAGAGGAAAACAGGCCTCGTTCAATTGAGGTGGTGGGACGAGAAAGAATGATCAGTGTCCCACTCTTAGGAACAATAGCCGCTGGGCAGCCGATAGAGGCAATTCAAAACAAAGAAACGATCGCCGTCCCGATAAGCAAGATTCCCCCAGCGGCGGAAGTCTATGCCCTTCGTGTAATCGGGAATAGCATGATTGATGAAAACATCAATGACGGAGATATTGTCCTAGTACGCCAGCAGGAAACAGCAAAGAACGGCCAAAAAGTGGTGGCACTTATTGATGGCCACGAAGCAACCTTAAAGAAGTTCTATAAAGAGAGGGGTGGTATTCGCTTACAGCCGGCCAACAAAACTATGGAGCCGCTCATTTTCAGGAACGGACAAGATGTGTCAATTCAAGGTGTTGTGCTAGATGTTGTCCGCGAAGAAAGCCCTGTCACTATTTCGTTCCCAGAAATCAAAAAGGGAGTGAGGCAACAAAAAAGGCTTCCCCTTAATGAGATCATTTGTGGTGATGCAGTAGCGGGACTCAAGCAACTTCCCGACGAAAGCTGCGACGTCGTTATTATCGACCCACCATATAATATCGGAAAGGATTTCGGAAATAATATTGACCGAAGAGAATTAAATGAATACGTCGCATGGTGTAAAGAATGGACCAAAGAATCTATAAGGGTGATGAAACCAACGGGAACGCTGTTTATTTATGGATTTAGCGAAATCTTGGCATACCTCTCTGTAGAGATTACTGTCAATAAACGCTGGCTGATCTGGCACTACACAAATAAAAATGTGGCTTCACTAAATTTCTGGCAGAGAAGCCACGAGGCAATAATCTGCGCATGGAAAGACAAACCCATATTTAACAGAGACGAGGTCAGGGAGCCATACACTGATGGTTTTCTAAACGGAGCAGCTGGAAAAGTGAGGAAAGGAACTCTGGGGAGATTTAGTAGTAGTGGATTAGAGACTGTTTACAAAGCTCACGAAGGTGGCGCATTACCTAGGGATGTTATTAAAATCCCCGCTCTTGCTGGCGGAGCAGGAATGGTTGAGAGATGGTTTTTGTGCAAGACCTGCGATAGCGTCTACGAACCACAACAATTGAAAAGTCACGACGGGCACGAAATAATGAAACACCCAACACAGAAACCCTTTGAACTATCAAAAAAACTAATAAAATCCGCTATGCCCAAAAAGAATGGTGTCGTCTTGGTCCCTTTCGTTGGCACTGGATCGGAGTGCGCAGCCGCAAAAGAACTAGGGCAATCTTATATCGGATTTGAGATTAATCCTGATTACGTAAGACTGGCCGAAAGAATGGTGGACAACAAAAAAGCTGTTGCAAAATTATTTTAAGGTGTCGTCTATTTCCTTCTTTTTTTGCTCAAAAACGTAGGGGGTAAAAACGACAAAACCGTTGGGAAATCGCTTTAACTCTTTATTCTCCGCAAATCTTTTGTACGGCAGTTTATACTCTCCGTTCTTTTTCTTTGGGTTTTCGAAATAATCACTGCCGGGAACCTCATATTTTATATCGACAAACTCGCCCAGAAGTGGGTTTTTTGATTTAGGCTTTTCTTGCCTCACTTCCCTACCAAGAGACTTTTTCTTTACCTGATAGTTTAAAACCCTGTTTTTATACTTCACCTGGAAATCGGCGCCCTTGTGGTCAAGTTCACCAGACATTTCTACTGTACCACTGCCAAAAACTGACTCGGCAACATACCCAGCGTGTATTTGAGTAATAATACTGGCCCACGTGCGATAAATTCTGGCGGGCAGACCTTTAGCAAAACACACTTCGCACATTCCGGTCTTTTGTTGGAAGCCGTCAATCACAGTTTTGTGTTCTTCAAGATACTCATTATAAAACTTTTCAAAGCTTAAGAATTTTTTCTCATCCCAATAAACCAAGTACAGCATGTTTATTGCCTGTACTTCTTTGGGTAGATCCATTTCCACAATTTTAATGGGTCTATACTTCTCGCGATAACTCTTAAGATTGACCGACTCTAAGAATTCCTCAAATTTTTTTAACAACATAAATTATTTATTAGTTGCCAGACTAGGATTCGAACCTAGATTCACGGCTTCAAAGGCCGCTGTCCTACCATTAGACGATCTGGCATTATTATCACACACTACCATATTTTGCCACTTTTTTCACCTTTCTGGTGTTATAATCTCTATATGCAAAACAAAATCCTAAAAACCGCCATAACGAACGCGATGCTGACCGCTGGCTACGTGTTCTTGATCGCTTCCTTCTTCTTCCACGTCGAGCAGATCTTCGGCTCGGACAAGCCCGATACCGTGCTGGCGCCGATGATGATGTTGCTCCTCTTCGTCTCCTCCGCTGGGCTCACGGCTTGGCTCGTCTTGGGCCGGCCCGTGCTCTGGTACCTCGATGGTCACAAGAGTGAAGCAGTGAAACTGCTTGGCTACACGCTGGGGACTTTATTTGCGATTACGATTCTGGTCTTTCTCATCTCGTTTAGTCTGACCAGGTAGACCCCCCATTTCCCTTGTCTGGCGCTTAATGCTATGATAAGGGAGCTTTAATAGATAATTAATAAATATGGCAAAACCAAATTCTGCATTTATGAAGCCAATGAAGGTCAGTCCGGAACTGGCACTAGTAGTGGGCGCAGGCCCAATGCCTCGCTCGGAAGTGGTCTCCAAGCTGTGGGTTTACATCAAAGGTAAGAATCTCCAGAATCCCTCCAACAAGCGCAATATCATCGCTGATGAAGCGCTCAAGGCCGTCTTTGGCGGGAAGAAGGAGGTCACGATGTTTGAGATGACCAAGCTCGTCTCGGCGCATCTCTCGTAATTCTCGGGAGTTTAGGAAAAGAATAAAGCCCCGTCCGCGATGCTATGCATCGGGACGGGGCTTTTGTTTGCTGAAACAGAAACACGAAACGAAAGAGCTAATCACTTTTCCTGCTTCGGCTCCAACTGGTTGATGCCTGGCAGAATCGGCGTGGACATGGCGATTAATAACAATCCACCGCCACTGATGATCAAGAAAGTTGGCGAACCAAAGTTCTCGATCAGTGCTCCGGCGAGCATCGGCCCCAACATCATACTGCCGAAAAAGAAGAAGAGCACTATGCCAACCACTCGGCCCATGAGGGGGCCACGAGCCAGACGCATCACCGCCCCTCTCAAGGCCAGAAAACTAAACATGTAACCTAAGCCAGCAAGGAACATGAGCGCGACGGCCAGCAACAGATTGTCGGTGCCAGCTTGCGCCAAGAGGAGCAAACAAGAGCCGACCAAAACACAGCCACCAATCACTAACCACTTGGCACGGAAACGCCCGCCCAAAGAGATCACTAGTATTGAACCTAGCAATCCGCCCAGGCCGTGACTACCGCCCAAATAACTGTAGACCTGCTTGTAATCTCCCGAGAACATTTCCTTAGCAATCACTGGCAACACAACGGTAAAAGAGAAGCCGAAAATGCCAATGGTGGTGGAGAGCAAGATCCCCAGTCTGATACCCGGCTCACCAAAAGTGTAAGCCAAGCCACTCCGGAACTGCCGCCACGGATGGACCGGCTCCAACTCTCTTGGCGGGAGATGACCGAGGTGCATCTTAGTGATCGCTACCAGCAAACCACCGAAAGAGAGTCCGTTGATCAAGAACGCCGAACCGTAACCGACAGCGAGAACTAGCGGGCCAGCTAGACCAGGACCAACGAACTGCGCCACGTTCCACAGAGCGCTAAAGGCTTGCGAACCCGGGCCCACATTGTGGCCATGGAGCACAATATCCTTGATAAACGCATTGCGAGTCGGCGCGTCCAAGACGGTAACAAAACCGCCCAAGAGCGATAACAAGCAGATCTGCCAGACCGTGATCAAGCCACTAAAGGTCAAGAGAGCCAGCGCCAGAGCCTGGATAACACCCAAGACCGAAGTGTACTTGAGTATCAGGCTTTTATCCGCTCGATCCACATACACTCCCGCAAAGGGCGCCAGTACGGCTCCAGGCAAGAAGCCCAAGGCCCACACAATGCCAACCCAATAGGGAGCGTTGTGTGGTACCAGCTTGATCACCAAGAGACTCAACACGGATGATTGCAGCAAGGTCCCACAAAATGAGACAAGCTGCGACCCAAGATACCAACGCAAATTACGTTCATCCCAGAGACCAGTTCTGGTCGCGGGATTAACCGAAACAGGAATATCCATCTTTTCAAAGTCCTTTCTTATCTAGCCAAAACTGATTGTCTGTCTTTTTTCCGTAGTAAGAATCGTCTTACTACTGGCAGAAACCATAGCATAATATACTGTAAAAAGTCAAGTCTAGAAAAAATCTAGAATAAAAACAGAAAAACCACAGCTACTATAATCCGATAAAGGCCAAAAGCGGTAAAAGTGTGTTGTTGAATATATTTTAGTAAAAACTTAACGCTAATTAGCGCAAAGATGAAAGCGCTCACAAAACCAATAAGCAACAGATCAAACTGCGCCAGTGAGAAAGCGCCAGCGCTTTTATAGAAATCATAGATTGTAGCGGCCAACATGGTTGGTATTGCCAACAAAAAAGAGAATTCGACAATAGTTTGACGCGAGAGACCAAGCGCGAGGCCGCCAATGATGGTGGCGGCCGAGCGCGAGACGCCCGGCACTACCGCTAGCGCTTGCGCCAAGCCAATGGTCACTGCCTGACGATAAGAAATATCTTCTAGCGACACGCTATTTTCTAAATTAGCTGATTTACTGGTGTTATTTAATTCCCGTTTTTTGTGCCAACGCTCAAAAATAATAATAATCACACCGCCAAGCAACATGGCCCACAGCGCAATATTTGTATTACCAAGTAAAAAAGTCTTAATTAATTTATAGAGAACAAAGCCAATAATCGCTGTGGGTAAAAAAGCGGCTAAAACTTTTTTATTAAGCTCGCTGTTTTTTTTCTGGAAAAGCGTGACGCGATACAACCAAACGACAGCCAGAATCGCGCCGAGTTGAATGATAATAATAAAACTCTTGAGAAAGTCTGTCTCTGCGAGTTTTAGTAATTGCGCAGCCAGTGTGAGATGCGCGGTGGAGGAAATCGGCAAGAACTCGGTAAAGCCCTCCAATGCCCCCAAGATAATCGCTGTCAGCCAAGTCATGATCTATTTTATTTTTTTACTTAAATTTACCTTTGGCCGCACGGAGGAAGGCGACAAATAACGGATGCGGCCGGAGTGGCGACGATTTGAACTCCGGATGGAACTGCGTGGCGAGGAAAAACGGATGCGTCGCCCGTGGCAGTTCCAAGATTTCCATCAATTTGCCGTCCGGTGATGTGCCGGAGAAAATGAGCCCAGCTTTTTCTAACTCCTCAACAAAAGCCGGATTGACCTCGTAGCGATGCCGGTGACGCTCGCTGATCTTCTGACTCTGGTAAATCTTCGCCGCCAGTGTCCCCTTCTTCAGCCAAGCCGGATAAGCCCCCAGCCGCATCGTGCCACCAAGATTACCACTGCTTAAATTTTTCTTCTGCTCTTGCATGATGTTGATCACAGGATACTTAGTCTCAGCGTCAATTTCCGTCGTGTGCGCCTGCTTGAGACCAGCCACGTGCCGCGCGTATTCCACTACAGCAAGTTGCATGCCATAGCACAAGCCAAAGTACGGGATTTTCTTCTCCCGCGCAAATTTGATCACCTTAATATTCCCCTCCACACCGCGCTCGCCAAAGCCGCCCGGTATCAAGATGCCATCATAACCAGCCAACTTTTTTAATTTCTCACCATTTTTCTCATAATCACCGGAGTCTAACCAATCTAGTTCGGCTTTTACTCCCAGCTTAGTCGCCGCATGCTTGAGCGATTCTATAACAGAAACATAAACATCTGATAACACAAACTCGCCGGTTTTAAAATATTTGCCCACCACCGCGATTTTCACTTTTTTCTTCGCGCTGGCTTGCCGCGCCACCATCGCCCGCCAATCTTGCAAGTCGGTTTGTTTGGGTTTTAACTTCAATCTTGCCAAGACCGTGTTACTTAAACCATCTTTTTCAAAATTTAGGGGAATGTCATAAATACTGTCTACGTCCGGGGCCGAAATAATGCTCTCGGCACTGACATTAGAAGACAGCGCGATCTTTTCTTTGCGTTTTTTGTCTAGCGCTCTATCACTCCGCGCCACGATAATATCCGGATGAATGCCGTAAGAGTTCATGGTGCGCACAGCATATTGCGTGGGCTTGGTCTTCATCTCGCCAATCTTATTCGGCACTGGTAGATAACTCACGAGCACGAATAACACATCTTCCGGATTTTTTAACCTCAAGATCCGCGCTGCCTCGATAAAAATCGAGTTCTGATACTCGCCCACTGTGCCACCAATCTCCACAATCGTAATATCCGCTTTGGTTTTGTCAGTTGAGAGTTTAATCCGCCGCAAGATTTCTTCCGAAATAGCCGGCACTGGATCTACGCATTTGCCGTTGTAACCCAGCGCGCGCTCTTTATCAATTACATATTTATAGACCATGCCGGAAGTCATGTAATTCTCCGCCGGACTGGCTTGATCAAGAAAGCGTTCGTAATTGCCCATGTCTTGATCCGTTTCGAGCCCAGACTCAAGCACAAAGACCTCGCCATGCTCAATCGGGTTCATCGTGCCGGCATCAACATTCAAGTACGGATCAATCTTCATCGGATTGATCTTGAAGCCGCGTGCTTGCAATATTTTCCCCAGTGCAGAGGTAGTGACTCCCTTGCCGACGCCCGACATCACTCCTCCTAGTACGAAAATATATTTATGGCGCGACATGGCGGATATTTAGCAAATCAAGTTTTGAGTAATTTGCGCGTAGCCATAAAGCTCGCCAGCACACCCAAAATAATTCCCGATAACAACAGTAAGCCAAATAAACTAGCAAAGTGCTGGCCAAAATAGCTGGCCAGATCCACCCCACCATAAATTCCCGCCGTTTGATTCCGGATCCAAATCGCCGCCGGATAGAGCAGGGCGAGCGAGAGCAGTGAGGCAATCACGCCGGAGATAATCCCTTCAAATAAGAACGGCCCGCGAATATAGTTGCGACTGGCGCCGACGAGCTGCATCAGCGAGATTTCTTCGCGAGAAACATAAATCGCCAAAGCAATCGTGTTAAAAGTAACGACGAGCGAGATAAAAATCAAAACTAGTGTGATAGCAAAAGCGAGCTTCTTAGACGCACTCAACAGATGCAAGAGTTTATCCACCACGTCTTTCTTAAAGATGACTTGATCAATGATCGTCTCGCCACCGGGCGTGAGCGCGCTATCGGTCTGGAGAAAGTTTGCGATCGTCTCGTAACGACCAGGCTCGACCGCTCGGATATTGAGCCGCGCACCAAATGGATTACCCACTTCGGAAAGTGACTGAATGATCAAATCATTATCCGCATTCCGTGCCCGAAAGTCGCTTAATTCTTGCTCGCGCGAACTGTAAGTCACTTCTTTAATCTCCGGCAAGAGCTCTAGTGATTTCTTAATTTCTGTTACCCGACTCTCTACCACATCAGGTTTAAACGAGACACTAATATCCACTTTGTTCTGCACATCAGCGAGCGCGGAGGTGAAAAAAGCACTACTCAAGACCAGCGCCCCGATCACAAAGAGCGTAACGGTGAGCGTGATGACCGATGCCGAAGCTAGCACCGGCGTGCGGAAAAAGTTTAGCAATCCCGACCAAGCAATTCTTCTTAATTTAACTAACATGATGTTTTAAAAAAATTATTTACAACACATACTTGCCAGCCTTATCATCACGCGTGATCTTACCGTGCTCAAGTGTGATAACGCGCCGACCAAGACTATCAATCACGCCTTTATTATGCGTGGTCATGATCACCGTGGTGCCGATGTCGTTGATTTTGCGCATAATCTCGATAATCTCGAGCGTGTTGATCGGATCCAGATTACCAGTTGGCTCATCGGCCAGCAAGAGCTCGGGCTGGTTAACAATCGCGCGAGCAATAGCCACGCGCTGGCGCTCGCCGCTGGAGAGGCGCGCTGGGAAAGACCAAATTTTGTGTTCTAAACCAACCAACTCCAGCACATGCGGCACGTCGGCGGCGATTTCTTCATCAGACCGCCCAGCACTTTCCATTACAAAGGCAATATTTTCGAAAATCGTCTTGTGGGGCAATAAGCGAAAATCTTGGAAGACGCTACCGATCCGCCGCCGCAACTGCGGCACCTCGCGCGCCGATAAATTGTGAATATCAGTAGAATCAAAAAATACTTTGCCCGCCGTTGGCTTCTCTTCAGCCAAGATCATCTTCAATAGAGTCGATTTGCCGGCACCAGAATGCCCAACAATAGACACAAATTGTCCCGGTTCGACAGTAAAACTGACATCATCAAGACCAACTGATCGATCAGGATAAATTTTGCTAACTTTGTCGAAATAAATCATTATTATTTTTGCAAACCCGCCTGCGCGGGCAGGAACAAATCAATGTCGCCGTCTAACACATCTTCGATTTTACTAGTTTCCACACCCGTCCGATGATCTTTTACCATTTTATACGGATGCAAGACATAAGACCGAATCTGACTGCCCCACTCGATTTCGGCGGTTTTGCTGATGTGTAAGCCTTTCTCGCGCGCTTCGCGTTCTTCTTCTTGCCGCTTATACAACTTACCTTGCAAAATTTCCAACGCGCGTTCGCGATTGCGCTCTTGCGAGCGCTCGGCGGTAGAGTGCGCTGATAAATTTGTGGGAATATGCACAACTCGCACGGCCGTTTCGCGTTTGTTCACATTCTGACCACCCGGGCCACTGGAGCGCGAGAACTCAATCTTTAAGTCATCTGGAGAAATTTTGACCGCCTCGCTCTTGCCAAATTCCGGCACTACCTCAACTAGCGAAAAAGAAGTGTGTCTGGCTTGTTTGGCATTGAACGGTGACACCCGAACCAAGCGATGCACGCCTGATTCGCTCTTTAATATACCATATGCCTGCTTGCCTTGCACCAGAAAAGTGACATTCCGATAACCGCCGTGATCGTTCGCATGCTCGTGGATCAGCGCGAGGCCAAAACCGCGCTTCTCGGCAAACTTAGTGTACATGCGAAATAGAATAGCCGAAAAATCTTCGGCATCATCGCCGCCCGCGCCAGAGAAAATGGTGATTACCGCGTTTAACTGATCATATTTCTCGCCACCCAAGAGCTCATTTTTTAAGCTCTCAATTTCTCTAATCACCTCCTGCGCGCGCTGTTTATCTTGCCAGAAGTTAGCATCAGCCATCTGCGCCTCTAATATTTCAATTTGCTGCGAAATTTCACTATTTTTAGCTGTTTCAGACATGATTTTGTGAGCCACCTCCCAGGATCGAACTGGGGACCCCCACTTTACGAAAGTGGTGCTCTACCAACTGAGCTAAGGTGGCAAAAAACAGAGCCAGAGGAGAGAATCGGACTCTCGACCTCCATCTTACCAAGATGGCGTTCTA